>Ga0310691_10000557_pt1 | contig 67445 bp, 94 predicted proteins | sample 176DNAGHGlowgp2_FD_203887 | JGI IMG/M metagenome (GOLD analysis project Ga0310691, IMG submission 203887) | Sheep rumen microbial communities from Palmerston North, Manawatu-Wanganui, New Zealand - 1766 DNA GHGlow gp2 (v2) (version 2) | ecosystem: Host-associated > Mammals > Digestive system >...
CATGGGTGGATGTAAAGCGGTCAGTGAAGCGCAACGGCATCCAGTTTTATAACCTTACGATGGGAAAATACACAGTGGGTGTGGTGGCGTATGATGAAAGTTGCGATATTCATTATCACGGTGAAACGAAAGAAACTGCGTTGGACGGTCTGCGCAAGAAGAAGGAAAAACTGGATTCGGACAAACAACGCTGGGCTATGGAGGGCAGTGCCTTGCTGAATGCGAGCGAAGCCCATGACCGATGGGGATTCTGTTGGCCGGGTATGACAGAATTTGCCAATGCCATAGGCTTCGATGTTGACGGTTCATATAACCACCTTTCTGACCGACGTATTCTCGGTAAGTACCGCCGTGAACTTGAAATAGCAAAAATTATTAACTATTAACAAAATGACAATACTTCAATTATCAAAACATGCGCAGTCATACTATGACAGGCTTAAAGCCCCCAGCCTGGCGCAAGGGTGGGAAAAGTACGTTGCCACCGACGGAACTACATGCCTGTTCGTTAATTCAAACTACGAACCACAATCAGGCGAAGCTGTTTTCTTCCTTTCGACAAGAAACAGAAACACAATGTGCCAGTTGTATAAGATAAGTCAATCATAATCACAGAAATGGACAAAAGAAAATATCCACTTTTTATCATCGATACACAGCGGAGCCACGGGCGAGGCAGAGAAATAGACTATCTCGCCTGTACCTCTGCATCTACACCATTTGTCGCAGAGGTGACGATGATTAACGAAACGCAGTATGCAGAGAGTTATGACGCAAGCAACTACAAGGTCGTTTACTCTGACCCACAGAGAGGCATACGCATACGAATACGCATTGTCAGCATTGCCGATAATCACGACAAGGCAGAGGTGCGACAGTTGTTGCGCAGAGCATTGAAGGAGATACTTATTCGCAAGAATACCGTAGGGGTAGATATTGCAGATGTATCAAACGAAGCGGTTGTGAAAACGATGGAAATCCTGTTGCAACAAGTGTATGAAAACCTCAGAGAGGAACCAGGAGACACCCAACAGAAGATGTTGCGTGCGGTGTTTGAGAAGATAATTAACGAGTTTAACCAATAACGAAAGCGAATGAAGAAAATTAAAATTGTATTTTTTGCAGACGGAAAAATCTATTCTAAGGAGGTATCACTAAAAGATACTGAAACGTTCTTTTCTCCAGAAGTTGTGAAAGAGAAAAAGATAACAAAAGATTACAGAATAGCCATCGTGGAAAATTTCGGTGTGATTTTCTGTATTGACAAAAACGGTGCAGTTGAGGACAAAGGAACAGTTCTTGTGCTTAATGATGAGACAAACAAGCCAGAAGTATTCACACCTGCATCCATTACTGAGGTATAATCACCTTGCGAGCCTATCCCCGACAGTGTTTATTCATTGTTGGGGAACTTTTATTAACCAATACAGAAAAGAAATATGGAAGAAGTAAAAACAACAGATGTAGTGCAAGTCCCGAAATATCCGTTGAACTTGCGTATGACATTCAATAATCTTTCTGAAATTGTAGGCAGAGAGGTTAGATGGGAAGATATTACAGACCACAATTTGGAACTTCTATTCCTGAGATTAGAGGAGAAATATCGTGGCTCTACGCTTGTAACTATCTCTTATATGCTAAAGAACTTCTTGAAGCCGTATGAAGATATCATACCATCCAAGAACTACAGAAAGATATTTGTCGTAAACCTTGGTACAGGAGCGAATAATCTTGAATATCTATCACGAGACGAACTACACCGTATCTATCGTTATACACCAAAAAATGACACTGAGCGATATGTGCGTGTGATATTCTTGCTGATGGCTTTTACTGGTGCAAAGAAAGAAGATGTGTCAGGCTTTACCATTTATAACATCAATGATAAGGCTGGATATCTATTCTATACCAACGAGAAGAACGGCATAGATGTCTCTGTACCTTTACATCCTCTTGTTAAGGGATTGATAGCAGAGAAGGCACAGATAACAAACAAGCCGTCCTCAACCGCACAAAACAAAGCGTTGAAGAATATCTGTAAAGAAGTAAAGATAGCAGGAAACGCCTTTGATGGAAAAGAGAGGTTTGAGAAGGTAACATTTATTACCGCGCAGAAATCTTTTGCCACAGGCTTGTATGACCAAAATATCAAGGTCTCCGATATTCAGGATGTAATGGGACTAACATCAAGACGTATTACCATACGCTACATCATTGGCTATCGCATGGAGAAAAACAAATCTTTCCTCCCGACAGCCGTCAGACACTTGTAATTTGCCTTAGGTGCAGAGAAACTGTTATTCCTCTGCATCGCCGCCTAAAACATAATCAATAACCTTCCTGTTTGCTTCGTCAACCTTGCGTTGATTGAAGTCAACATACACACTCGTAATCTTAAATCCGTTTGAGTGACCGAGAGCTGCTGCGATAGTCTCCATAGGGATATCCAGGGATGCAGCAATCGTTGCCCAAGTATGACGTGCATAATATGTTGTGATATCTTTGCCAAATATCTTCAATATCTTGTTGGCTCTGCGCATCACATACATATAGTTGGAGTTTTCTCCATAAGAGAGGAGTTTTTTCTTTCCTCTATATCTGTTGATAATCTCCATCGCCTCAGGCTCTACCTTTACAGAATAGAGTCTACCCGTCTTACTTCTTCGGTATTCCAACCTGCCGTTTACTAACTGTTCAGGTGCCGCATTGAGAAGGTCAACGCTGTTTATGCCTATAAGATAGAACATAAGGACAAACAAATCCCTGTATTTGGATTGTGCGCTTGTCAGCTCCGTTTGCGAGATGATAAACCGTAGTTCTTCTATCGGAATGTTACGTTTTCTTGTCTCCTCAGAGGGGATGGAAAATTTGCGAAACGGGTAATTGTCCGTAAGGTCGTGTTTGATTGCCCAGTTCATTACAGAACGGATATTTCGCAGATGAATAGCCATAGAGTTGACCATCAGTTCATCATTACGCATAAAACGCACAAAATCTTCAAGCCACGTCACTGTTATATTCAATGAGGCGTGGCTATCAAAAGCATCAACCTTTCTCGATGTGGCTATATACATTTCTTTTGTACGTTTCGCCTTGCAACTTTCTGAGTACATCATTATATATTCTGACAGAGATTTGTCAAACGCTCCTTTGCCGAATACCTTATCCATGATAAGCCTGCGAAGTTCGTCGTGTGGCATCAGGGAGTTTTCAACGGCAATCTGCTCAATACGGTCAAGATATTCATTGAGTTTTATAGTCTTTGCCTTGTGATTACTCTCTGTGCGAGGGAACACACCGTCAGAGAAAACAGACTTGGTAAACAGACCAGTGTGTATGTAGAGCCTCTGAGGAGGTCGTGACACACAGACATATATAGGCATTGAGCCATCAGCACGTTTGCGTTGTTGATTTATAAACTGATATATTCTCATGTTTACACAATGTTTACAATTTGAGTACCTTTAAGTACCTTTAAGTGCCATTTCTTGCTCCAAAACAAAAAACGCAAGACCTACAACAACCCATTGTAAAGCCTTACGTTTCGTGTTTCTGTCGGGATGACCAGACTCGAACTGGCGACCACACGCCCCCCAGATATTATTCAAACGAATTGTAAGGCTTTAAGGTTTAGATAGATACGTTCTTTTGCTTTGGCGAAGTTTACGAAATGTTTACAAATCGTGTGATTTTAACACTTTTTCAATATTCTCGACACAGCTTTCAAGCTCTTCTATTCGCCTTACTGCTTGTGCGAGAATTTCTGTTGTTTTTCTTCCTGCCTCTAATAGGAAAGATAAATCTAAATCCGATGTCATTTCTTATTTATATTTTTAAGGGTTTCAAGTAAAGATGATATTTGTTCGTCTTTCTTTTCTATTTGTGCATTAAGTGCGACGATATGTGTTTTCAGCATATCAATGTACTCTTGTGTTATTTTATCCGTCTTAATGTTCGGTTCTGCCATTGGCGAGGAAAACATTTCTCCTTCGCCACTAAATAACCATGCCCTGCTGAGTTCGGGGTAAAGAGAAAGCACACATTCAAGTACTTTGTCGCTTGGTCTCTGTATATTTCTCAGATAGCCGTTTGAAACATTTATTTTCTTTTCAAAACGTGCTGCTGGTATTCCGAGATGATTAATAAACATCAATAATCTGTCTTTCGTTGAATTATCCATAATATCGGAGGGTGTTAGGTGTTTATACTAATCTACCGTAGAAAGTGACACGGTATAGCTGTTTTATATCCTCTTTGCGAATAGAGAATGGTTTGTAATTATATGATGTACATATCAAACTGTCGGCATCGTTATCATCTACTTGCAGATGCTTAATCATTCTATCGTAGGTGGTAATGATGAGGTATATTTTGTCAGGGTCTATGTATTGATTGCGCTCTACTTCATCCACCACGATGATATCGCCAGCCTTTATCACTGGCTCCATAGAGCATCCAACTACAGGGAAAGCATATTTGCCGTGCACACCGTCAATCTCTATTCTGCCTACTGGCTTTTCATTAGCTATTACGGTTGCGAGGTCATACTGCCCTGCGCTTACCTGAACATCTTTATAATAAGGTATTCCTCTATCAGATAGATGTGCTACGGGTTGCGTAGTGGGGTAGAAATAAGACATCGGGAGTCCGAGGGCGGTGCTTAGTTCTTCTACAAGCCCCGTCTTAATGTCTTGGGCATCTAATTTCTGACTAAATGATTGCTGGCTGAGATTTAACAGCTTTGCAATTTCTGTTAGTGACTTTCCAGTTTTCTGGAGTTGCATTTTAAGTACTTCGCCTGTCATACAATAAAAGTATTGTTAATATATATTAAAACTACAACATTACTATTGTAGGTTACAATAAAAATACTTATCTTTGCAAAAGATTAAGTGACTTATCTCTTGCATATCTTTCATCATCATTTTGCAAAGTTAGTTATTTTTTCTCATACCGCCAAACGCAAGGCGGTTTTGCAGACTTATTTATTGATACGACATACGATTGAGGGTAGGCTCTCAATTCTGAAAGGCTTTAACTTAGGGTAACACCTTTGTTTGAGCCTTTTTATTGTTTAACCGCAAAACATAAAATCATTATGAAAGTACAAGACAACAAAATTCGCATCTCAGGCTTAGATGCCAAGATGATTGCCTCCTCTTTGAGGGGTTATGCCGATGATATTTACAACGGTAAGGAATGTGAGAATTGCAAGGATGTGGAAATAGAGGTATGTAACGGACGTGTATATGTTGACTGCTCTATAACATATCTGACAAGCCGAGATATAGACGAGATAGATATTGAGCGTGTTGATGCAATGATTTACGACCCTGTATATGACGCTCTATCAGGTAATGAGATAGCAGCAGAGGATTATGACACAATAAAGAAAGAGCTGTTATGAAAAAGAAGAGAAAGATATCATTCCTCAACGAGGATAGCGGAAAACATATTGTTATGGAGTGCGTAGGAAATATATTCCAGGCATTAATGTTAGCAGTTGCAAGCGGTACGCATATAAGTCATGTTACAATAAAACAATACTAAATTCATATAACTATGGACATTAAAACCAAATTCAGCATTGGTGATGTTATCTACACAGTAGATACAGACACCTTAAAGATTGTCAGCGCACCGATAGATATAATATCTATTACGGTGATAAAAAGTGACGAAAAGCCTACCATAATGTACGGCTTAAAAACAGGAAAGTTCAAGTCTGTAACAGAAGATAAATGCTTCTCGTCTGCAGAAGAGCTGATGCGACATCTGACGCAGAAATAACCCGGTGTGCGCCACCGCTGAAATATGGCGGTACGGTCGAACCGAGGCGCACACACCAAGAAAGAATACAGAGAGAAAGAGACGTTCTTTGACTTATTTACATTAATAGCGATAACAGAATTAGATAACGTGGGTATAACCCACATAGTGACTAATACAACGTAAGCGAGAGAAAGGGATGCGGCAACAGCTGCAAAATCGGTAAGACAGCTTGCTTACGGCAATACCCCACTGGTGCAACAGGCAGCATAAGCCGTCAAGTGTCCTCATAGACAGACTGACGGAGGACGTGAGTTCGAGTCTCACGTGGGGAGCACTCTGTTGTTTAACTTTTAATGAATCAAGATTATGGCAGAAAAGAAAATGAATGCCCATGTATGTCTCAATGAGATACAGGGCAAGTTAAATGCTCCGAAGGGGCAGTTTAACAGTTACGGCAAGTATAAATACCGCTCTTGCGAGGACATCCTTGCGGCGGCTAAGCCGTTATTAAAGGAGTTTAATTGCTCTCTCCTTATTACTGACGATGTGCAGTTGATAGGCACACGCTTTTATATCAAAGCGACAGCGACACTGACAACGGCTGACGGAGACTCTATTTCTACAACGGCTTTTGCACGAGAGGAAGAAGCAAAGAAAGGTATGGATGCGTCACAAGTGACAGGTGCAGCAAGTAGTTACGCTCGCAAATATGCTCTCAATGGTCTGTTTGCGATAGACGACACAAAGGATGTTGATACCCTTAACAATAACGCAGCATACACTCAGCCAGTAGTAGATAACACTGCAAGACTGAAAGAAGCCCTTGCTAAGGTAGCGTCCGCTACAACCGCTGACGCAGTAAAGAACATCTACAAAGAATATGCTGACATCAAAGGTGTCAAAGCGTTTTATAATGCCGTAGTATCACGAGGCAAGGAATTATCTAAACCATCTGTAGCATGATAGAACTAAAAGACATAACTCAGAGTATTCTCTTTGATGATGTCGCTCATACTTATACTCGCCTGTCAGATGGAAAAGTCCTGTGCGGTGTTACTACATTGCTCCGTAATATGGGACTTTCCGCTGACTATGGCGGTATAGATGAGACGGTGCTACAACGTGCTGCAGAACGTGGCAAGTTGATACACGCACTCTGTAACAAGACAGATATCGTCAATGAGGAACTGACAGACTTTGATGTGATAGATATGTATAACTCTCTCAAGGAGCAGGGGCATATTTCTATTCTCGAAGATGAGACAGGTATGTATGAGGCTAACGAGTATCTTCGCTTGCGTAAGGAACAAGGATTGATACCTGTCGCATACGAATATCTTATATCGGATGGAGAGAACATCGCATCGTGTATTGACGAGGTATATACCACAGAGCTGTTACAAAAAGAGAATGCAGTAATACTCGGAGATATAAAATCAACGAGCACTATACACCATTTACCTTTGAATTGGCAACTGAGTATATACAAGTATCTGTTTGGATTGCAGAATCCGGGCATTAAAGTCGCTGGCATTATCGGTATCTGGCTACCTAAGCGACAATATGGAGAAGCCAAGATATTTGATGCTGAGGAGATAGCAGTAAATGATGTGATACGACTGATACAATGCTTCGCAAACGGAGAAGAGTTCAATCCTATCGCTCCTAAGCAAGACAATCTTCTCGCTCCGATACAAGACCTCGCTGATATATTACGCAAGATAGACGTACTGAAAAAGCGAGAAACAGAGATACGAGAGCAGATGGCACAATGGATGGCAGAGAACAATGTGCCTATCATAGAGCATGATGGAGTCTCTGTAATGTATGTCCCAGGAACTTTATCAAAGCGTTTTGATAGCCGGTCATTCAAAGCAGACCATAAAGACCTTTACGAGCAATACTGTAAGGAAACTCTGGTAAAAGAAAGTATAAGAGTTAAAATCAAGTAATTACAAAAAACTATGGAAGTAGAAGGAAAAGTTATCCAGTCGCTACCTATACAAGAAGGTGGAAGCGGAGAAAAGTCATGGAAGAAGGGCGGTTTTGTTATTGAGACCTTCGGTAAATATCCGTCAACGATAGCGTTTGATGTGTTTGGCGATGAAAAGATAAACGACATCCCCAACATTCTCGGTATGGTTGTTAAGGTGTCTTTTGATGTCAAGAGCCACGAGTATAACGGCAAGTGGTTTCATAACGTAACCGCTTACAAAGTGGATATTGCAGGAGATAGAGAAAGACAGCAACCTACTGGACTTATCTCAAGACCAACGAGCGCACAGCCTGCGCAAGTTGCACAGACAACGCAGGCAGCTCCACAGGAAAATGAAGATCCACTGCCGTTTTAATAAATCTTGATTATCGGAGCTGTCTGTTACAATGACAGGCAGTTCCTTTTCTTCTTAAATATCCAAACCGATGAAATTAAATGTATTGTACCGCAACGGAGTGTTAGCGCCTTGTTACAACGAGGATTATGAGAAAGCCAAGAGCCTCCCACAGAATACACCTCTGAGCGCAAGTTTTCAGACATATAGAAATCCTGACTTCAACAGGAAATACCACGCACTGATAAATCGTGCCTGGGAAGTGATGAATGAACAACAGACATCTTTCTTCGGTGCGAGAGGCAAGGAGGCTTTCAGGAAATCTATGCAAGTGACGGCAGGGTTTTATGACCCAGTGTATAACTTCTCGACAAAACAGTGGCAACAAGTTCCACGCTCTACATCCTTTGAGAACATGGAGGAAGATGAGTTTAACGAGTTGTATAACGGGGTGTATGATGCTATCAGGGCATTGTTCACTAATAGCAGTATGACAGAAGATGAATTTGATGCGGTATTTTGTGATTTTTGACTATGAGAACAGCAAAGGTAATACCAATAAAGAGCGAGTTTATATCCAATGCTAAGGCACAGGAATATCTCGGTGTAAACGCAACGTTTTTCAAACGCTTGCGAATGAATGCTCAGATACACTATTATCGTGTAGGTAGAACGGTGTTCTACAAAGTCAAAGACATCAATGATTTGATAGAAAAGAATAAAATACTTTGACTATGGGAAAGAAATTCACGTTTTATCGCAGATGGTGGGATTATCTCTCTGAGTTTGACGATGATATAAAGCTTGCATCATACGATGCTGTCTTTGCCTATATCTTTGAACACACAGAACCCGATAACGGTATTGTGAAAGCAATAACAAAACCAATCTTCTCTGAGATTGATAAGGAAGAAGAAAAGACGGAGGCACTAAGACAGAAGCGTAGCGAAGCAGGGAAAAAGCATAAGGGAAATCAACATACAAAGACTAAAAACGATAAAAAATGGAACAAGTGTTCCAAAAATGGAACAAGTGTTCCAAAAATGGAACAAAATGGAACAAGTGTTCCAAATTTAGAGAAAAAAGAAACAACAAATACGAAAGATAGTATAGAAAATTGGAACAAGTGTTCCAAAAATGGAACAAGTGTTCCAAAAACAAACGAAAGTGAAGAAAAAAATAAAACAAAAAAAGAAGAAATCCCCCCACACCCCCCTATAGAAGAAAAAAATAAAACAAAAAAAGAAGAAACAAACTATAATGCGTGCGAGAAAAAAAAATCGGACAGAGAAAAAAATGAGAAATCTCTTAGAGAAAGGCAAGCCGCTTTTGCATCAGCCGTCCAGGCGCACGCAGAGAACTATGACGAAGCAATGCTCAGGGATTTTATAGACTACTGGACTGAGCCAAATAAGTCTTACTCTAAGATGCGCTTTGAACAGGAACGGACGTGGGAACTGAAACGCAGGCTTGACTATTGGGAAAGAAGAAGTAAACAATTCAAACGTATAAGCTATGGCACCACAAACAGTAACGGATATATTGCACCAGAGTTACGTGCAACCCAAGAGCGAAGAGAACAAGAAGAACGTCTTGCAGTGCGTATCAGGCAACTTGCAGAGGAAGATGGAGGCGGTATGTAGGCGATACGGAAACCGTGAGAAGTTTCTACATCAGATGTCGCCCGTCTATCAGACCTATGCAGCACAGAACCCTGACAAGGCTTTCTTCGGTGACGCTCCCACACTGACGGTTATCAATGCCACCTATGGCAAGAATACTGCAGTGATGTGGTTGATACCGCAGCTCAACAACGTGTCACGCTTCTGTGGGTGCAAAGAGAGGCTGACGGATGAAGTGACAGAGGAACTGGCAAGGAGCATAGCCGCTGAATACTACTACCTCAAAACGTCTGAACTGATGTTATTCCTCCAACGGTTTAAGATGGGACACTATGGACGTTTTTACGGAGCAGTTGACCCTCTTGTTATCACCACCGCACTGCAAGACTTCCTCGCTGACAGACGCACAGCCTATGCCAAGCACCAGCAAGAGGAAGAGCGCAAGCAGCGTGAGGCGTGGGAGAAGGAGGAGAGAATGACTTACGAGGAATACAGGCGGTTCAAAGCAAAGAGGAATGAATAAAAAGAAGATACCCAAACAGATAGTCAGATGTCGTGACTGCAAGCACGCTTACCTCATGCGGAGCAGACCTGAGAACCCGGTCGTTGCGCTATGCACTGCGCAGGGCAATACTTTCAACCACCACGGCAGACGTGAGGTGGCAAGCTGCAAGAGGCTATGCGAGAGTTTTGTTCGCAGGGTTTGTCCAGAGGTTGTCAACCCGATGATATGGATTGTATAATTTAACCAAAAACAAATAACGCTATGAAAATTATTGTTATCGGAATATTTGCAGGTATAGGGATAGTATATTCCGCAACCAAAATCGCACAGGCTGTCCTGTGGGTAATGAAATACAAGAACACGATAGAGGCTTACGCCGAGTTGTTAAAGGCTAAAAAGGAGGACTGACTTATGGACTACAAGAACACTAACCAACACAAAGAGATATGCTGAACTTTAACCGAACAACCGCCCTTGTTATGGGCATCTTAGGACTGACAGGCATAGTGGCAGGCATAGCCACCAAAACACCGCGCAACATAGTGATAGGCGTTGTCTGCGTACTGCTGATGCTGATGTGCGTACATACCGACAGAATTAAGAATGAATAAAGAAATCAGAAAACTAATAGACATACGAGCAAACACAGTCAGTGAGTGCTTTACCTGTACTAAGGACTGTAAGGATTGCTCAGTATGCGTATGGAGGAAATTAAAATAAAAATTAAAGGAGGAATAGAGTTATGAAAAAATATGAACTTATCCCCTCGGACAAGAAGGGATTATACCAAATAAAAGCAATATGTGACTTTGGTAACATCAAAACAGGCGATATAGGCGGTTACATCGAGAGCGAGGGGAACCTAAGCCACGACGGTAACGCTTGGGTGTACGGTAACGCTAAGGTGTACGGTAACGCTGAGGTGTACGGTAACGCTGAGGTGTGCGGTAACGCTGAGGTGTGCGGTAACGCTAAGGTGTGCGGTAACGCTAAGGTGTGCGGTAACGCTATAGTGTACGGTAACGCTAAGGTGTGCGGTAACGCTAAGGTGTACGGTAACGCTGAGGTGTACGGTAACGCTGAGGTGTACGGTAACGCTTGGGTGTGCGGTGACGCTTGGGTGTACGGTAACGCTAAGGTGTACGGTGACGCTGAGGTGTACGGTAACGCTGAGGTGTACGGTAACGCTGAGGTGTGCGGTAACGCTAAGGTGTGCGGTAACGCTTGGGTGTGCGGTGACGCTGAGGTGTGCGGTAACGCTGATTATATAGTTTTCAAAAATTGGTGGAGCAGCGGCCGATACTTCACGTGGACCCGCTCTAACAACAAGTGGGCTGTAGGTTGTTTTTACGGCACAGGTGAGGAACTGATAGCCAAGGCATACGAAGACAGCGAGAAGTCGGGGTGTGAATATGAGCGTATAGTCAGGTATGTGGAAGAAATCCTAAAGGGAACCATAAATGAAAAGAATGAATAAAGAAAATAACGAACTTGATATTAAAGCGACATGACCGATTTAAGCAAGAGTTAGACAGTTTGATTACAGAGTATTCAGACTTATCATACAAAGAACTTTCAGATGCTTTAGAATATTATGCAAACATATATCGCTGAAAGGCATTAAAGGAGGAATATACTTATGAAAGCAAGAATAAGAAAAACAGGTGAAATAGTAGATGTAATTTGTTATGGCGGAAGTCCTTATAGTAGGAATAGTGTACTTGACTATGTGAATTATATTGATTCACAAGGTGTTGAGCATACAGAACCTAATCATTTAAATTACTATTGGGATTTTGAGTTAGTTGAGAACAAGGAAAACAATGATTGGGATGCTCTTAGGAGTCAGGCAGCAATAGCAGCTATGCAAGGAGTTATGAACTTCTTTGGTTCTATTGACTACAACAAAGAAACTATTGCTAAACTTGCAGTAGAGCAAGCAGATGCACTTATTGAAGAACTTAAAAAAGCCTACATTGAAAATGAGAAGAATAAACATTAACAATCCCGAAGAACTCAAAAAGTTCAAGATGGAAACAAGTGGCTTTGTGTCAACTTATGGTTTCCCATACAGACTTGATGACCTTACGGAAAAGGGTGCTAACTATACCGTGTTCTGTCCTCTCAGATGGAAATCGATATTCTTACCAGCAAGGTTACGAAAGTTGTTGCGGGAAGATGTTGATGCTGATGTGATTAAGGTTGAGTACATAAACTTTGTTAAGGAGGAAATTGAAGATAAGGAGAAATAACTATGGAGAAGATAAAACTATACCTTGACCAGCTGGATAACGGCTGGGTTTTACAGGACGAGACAGACACACAGAATAGCACAACAGAGATTGTGGAAGATGAGAACATACGCTATAAGTTAGGTTCGACAATCATGGACTATATAAGAAGTGCAATGGATGAAGTTGCAAGTAACGGATGCGAGATAGAACTGACAGTAAGTGCTGTACCGTCAAGGCTGATTAAGACGGAACAAGTTAAAATAAAAAGTGAAATTATAGAAGTACAAAATTATGATTGATATTGAAAAGTTTATTTGCTCATTGTTGGCAGACCATCCAGAAGGTGTTGCAGTTAGAAAAGATATACATAAAGCACTCAAGGAACAAGGACTTGAATATAAAGACGGAAAGATAGTGCCGATTGAGGATAAAACCGAGCTCAAAGAGAGTGAGGATGAGAGTGAGGATGAGAAGATAAGGAAAGAGATAATAACCTATCTATCTACGGTTGATGATAAAGAGCTTATTCCTTATGAAAGTTGGATTGCTTGGCTTAACTCTCTTAAAGACAAAGTCCAATCAAAGCAGGACGAACACGATATTACAGAACCAAAGTTCAAGGTTGGAGATTGGGTAATCTTTAACAATAATAATAACAAAGATAGTATATATAGAATTGAAAAGGCTGAAAATTACCAATACACTCTTAGACATATCTTAGGTGGCTCAATGCCTTTGTCGTGCTGCAGTGAGAATATGCTTAGACTTTGGACTGCTGGTGATGCCAAGGAAGGTGATGTGCTTGCGGCATCTGATAATTCTATTTTCATTTATGCGAAAACAATAGACACAGGGTGTGTGCCTTATATTGTATTAACAGCCGACGGTATAATAAAGAAAAACAGAGATTTATTAGCCGCATGGGAATCTGTAATGGGTGTTCGTCCTGCAACCAAAGAGCAGCGTAACCTGCTATTCCAAAAGATGAGGGAAGCAGGGTATACATGGGATAACCAATAAGAAGAATATAACCCTACGTGGCGGTGTTTATTGCAACACGCTCCTCCCCTATCTGTTACCAATCACAAAGCCATTTTATCACAGGCAGCGTGTACGGGACACCGCCACAAGGGTATTTATTATTAATTAAATAATTTTCATGAACATGGAAAGAATAAGCACAAATTTACACTCTCATAAATTATCAAGGAACTATGAAGTATATTGATTCAGATAAACTGATTGCCGAGATAAACAAAAGGCTGATGGACGTAAATCTTGAAGAGTTGCACAACTTTGGGGCGCACAGGGTTTGGGCCTATAATGATGTCAAGTCCATTATCGACCAAATGCAGCAGGAAGAACCGACACCTCCGGGCATCGAAGAGGAAAGTCAGAGGAAAGGCTGGCTCGACTACGGACTGATGATGAGCGAGATTGGTTTGCACCGCTACAATGCGATACACCGCATCAAGGAGCACAAGGAGCAGTTCAATCCGCAGGCTGTCCCCGACCTCTATCACGTCGCAGAATACTATAAGGCTGTAGGTGCGGAGCTGACATGCTGCTGCCTACAGGCATACGGCGAAGACTTTATCTTCACGCAGGACGAAGTAAAGGAAATCATCGAAAAGGAGGGCAAGCAATGAACAAGACATTTGAACAGGAATGCAAGGAGGGTCGCTTCGCCTTCAACTTATTATTAATAAAAATATAAACTAACAAAACTAAGATTATGTACAAAGACTTATTAAACAAGAAAGTATTGGTACGCTCTTACGATGCAGGAGTGTACTTCGGAACACTTACCAAAGTAGAAGGTGAGACAGTAAGAATGGAGAATGTGCGTAATATCTGGCATTGGATTGGTGCCAGCTGTCTTTCTCAGATTGTTAACGATGGTATCAAAGGCGACAAGGTATCACCTATTGTCAGCAACATGGTGCTGAATGGAGTATGTCAGATATTGCCACTATCTGACAAAGCTATAAAAAACTTAGAAGCACAACCTATATGGAAGATTTAAGTAAAAGAATAGAACAGTTCCTTGGTGTCAGCTCAGGCTATGGCGATGGCGATGGCGATGGCAATGGCTATGGCTATGGCTCAGGCTCAGGCTCAGGCTCAGGCTCAGGCTCAGGCTATGGCGATGGCAATGGCGATGGCAATGGCAATGGCAATGGCGATGGCAATGGCTATGGCTATGGCTCAGGCTCAGGCTCAGGCTCAGGCTCAGGCAATGGCGATGGCAATGGCGATGGCAATGGCAATGGCGATGGCAATGGCGATGGCATAACAGAGGTTAATGGAATGGAAGTGCGGAAGGTAGATAACATACCGACTATCATCACGAACATACATGGTAATATCGCTGAGGGGTACACGTTACAGCGTAATGTCATCCTTGTGCCTTGCTATATCGCCAAGGTGGATAACTGCTTCGCTCACGGTGAGACTGCACATGAAGCCCTGCGTGATGCCGCTGGTAAGGCTCTGCAGAACAAGCCTATTGAGGATAGGGTTGCAGATGTAGTCAAGCAGTACCCAGACCCAGATAAGCCGATACCACACAAGGAATTGTATAGCCTGCACAACATACTCACAGGTAGTTGTGAGTTCGGCAGGAGAGAGTTCGCTAATGCGCATGGTCTTGACCCAGAAAACGGGGAGATGACAATGCGTGAGTTTATCAACTTGACTATTGATGCCTATGGTGGTGATGCAATCAAACAATTGTTGCACGCATATACTACAACATTCTAAGTAAACAAGGGCGAGGGTGGCACACCCCATCCTTGCCCACACAAGAAATGAGCAATGAAAAGAATAAAGATAGATACAATTAATTTATTAAACTATGAAGATAAAAGAAGCATGGGGCATCATCGCAGGGTTTAGCATAGAACTTGTGGAGCAGTATTCGGTCAAAGAATACGACCGATGGCGAGACGCTGTTCAGACTATGCAGAAGTTCTTGCAACCGATATTAGACGAACCGGAAGCGGACGTTGTTACCACATACGATGATAAGAGCGGAGAGTGGAACGTAGAGCTGACAACGACAAGTCTTAGGTTCAACGGTCGCTATCCGCATACAACACGAGTTAAAGCGAATTGAACGAATTATTTTCGCGGGCATCATTCCCGCATAGTATTAACAAACAAAATTAAAGGAACTATGAAACAAAGAACGATTTTTGGCCTATTGGCCGCAGTGATTGTAACATTGTCAATGACATCGTGCCACATGGCATCACCCGACGCAGACGAGGAAGCCGTGCTAATTAAAAAGCCGTGGTTCTTCGGACATGGCGGTGTGGACGATGACGCAGTGGAAAGCGGACTGACGTGGTGTGTATGGAGTACGTCGGTGGAGTATTTCAAGACGGTGCCTGTGCGCTACGATGAATCATTTGACGACATCTTCAGCAACGACAACACACCGTTGGACTTCAACACCTACATCAACATTCAGATTGAGAAAGGCAAGTCGCCAATACTGATGAAGAACTATGGTACGGACTGGTATAAGAACAATATCCAAGTGTTCTACCGCAACAAGACACGCGAGCAGGTCAGCCGATACTCGCCTTTTGACCTGATAAGCAACCGCGAGATACTGAAACGCATCGACTCGACCATCATCGCCGACGTTAAGAAGTACGTTGAAAAACTGAGCCACGACAAGGAGTTCCCTATCATCATTTGTAGCGTGACAACGGGCGCGGCTCATCCGAACCAAGACCAGATGGCAGAGATGAATCAGACCGCAGCCGCTATCCAGGCAGCACAGACGCAACAGCGCAAGAAGGAGATGGAGCAGCAGCGCGAGGCGGCAGAACGTCAGCGAGCCATTGCCGACAAAGCGTACATGAACGAAATGAACCTCACGCCGTCGCAATTCATCCAACTGCGTGCGTGGGACATCATCGACAAGAAGCAAGGAGCTAACGTTGATGTGCTCTTCAACGGCTCTGCTGATGCAATATGGAACATTCGCCGATAATCGGCAACAATCGGAGAGTGAGGAGTAATTCTTTACTTAAAATTAGGACACAAGTAAGATGATTTTTTCAAGGTCGTTTTTAATAGTATATTTTTGATGCACTTTTACCCACAGCGGTGGGCAACAAAACTTCAAATTATTAATTGTGTTTTAATAGTATTAAGTTTAAGGTTTTGAATGTTTATGCCTATCTGTGAGAGACAGGCTAACACTCCCCTCAGCGGAGGGGATTATGTGAGGGTTGTCACGGCATCTGGTTAGCGTGACAGAGCAAACAAACAGTGTCGGATTTTTCAATAGGTATTCAGCGTGTCAACGGCACTGAGATATAGGCTCCTGAGAAACAAGTGGGGTCCGAATCCTCACCCTCACACTCAAACATGACAGTTCATATCATTTGATTTTATGTTCGTACTACTGTCGGTTCGTGAGAATAGGCAGTAATTGGGCAGAAAGGCGCGACGGCAGCGCAGGGGGACACACCAAACCATGCTTCACCCCTCTACCACTCTGAAAGCGGTTCGACTCCGCAGATGCCCACTACTGATAACAAACCCATATTGATTGTGCGCTCACTGGTTCGTGAGAATAGGTGAGCTTTTTTAAGACAAAAAATTAACACGAAAATAAGTTCCGTGGGTGGCTCTAACCGTAAGGATGAGCAGTGCAGTCCAAAGCACTATAGGATACCCATATTTTTTTGACAACAAACTAAAAACAAGATATATGAACGACAAATACCAACTATTCTCTAATGGCATGGAGTTTATGCAATGGCAATCAAGAAACTGTGAGCAATGCGTAAAAGCCGTGTTCTACAACGAGAAAAAAGACTTCTACCCTAAGTACCGATGCAAGATACAAGAGCATATAGAAATGGCTGCAATCGGTGACGGAACAGGCAATAAGCGTGACTATGATGCGACACATTCTTGTGACTGCCCACATAAACGTACTAAGCGATGGAAGAAATCGACACAGAAAGAAATTAATCAACTATGTATATTATTTTGAGATATGAGAACAATATTTAAGACTAAGCTCGATGTCTGTGACTTTCAGACGATAAAGCTCCCACAGGGCTTTAGTATATTGCATATAGGAATGCAATGCGGACAGCCTTGTATCTGGTACGAATGCGACAGTGACATGCCTTTGGTAAGCCTTGACATATACTGCTTTGGTACAGGCTTCCGCATGGATGCTTTGCCACCGATGACATATATTGGTACGGTCAATCAGAATGATGATTTTATTTGGCATTTCTACCGTGCGTAGATAGAAAACAAATGTATAACAAAAACATTATTCACATTGAGGGCAGCGAGTTCTGGGGTAGATACATCTACCTCACTGCTGCACAAGGCTTCGCACTCGTCAAGCTGATATTTGACAACAGATGTGGCAAAGGAGTGTGCGAGATTGGAGAGGTAAACACACACCCTTGTAAGCAACGACAAGGCTATGCCACTATGCTGATGCAAGAGGCTGAACGCATAGCAAAGGAAAACGGTTGTACCGTCATACAACTATGGACTAAGAAAGACAGTTGGATGCAAGAGTGGTATGAGCGTATGGGGTACAAAGTACAGGTTTTTATGACACCTCCGTCAGATGATACAGTATGGTTGTGTAAAGGGTTAACTAAATAGGCTATGTAACTTTGCAAATTTATCAAGAATTAGCAAGAATTATAAAGAATAAGGAACTATGACATATAATGCCTAAGATGTGTCTAAGATATGTCTAAGAAAGGAAAGGAGAATAAGATATGAAACTTGAAGATTTTTTATTTCTTATACAAGATGAAGATGCAAGAATAGAACTTGAAATTGATGATAAAGAAGATTATCAATATCATCATTTTTGGCTCAGTGATTTTCGCGCAAATTCTAACGTTGCTAAATGTTATAGAGATTATGATGTAAGTAGCTTTAGCTTTTACCCAGAAAAAGACACACACGCTGATATAGGCATATATATTAAACAATAAGATATGGCACAAGAAGAAAAATTAAAAGAAGAAGCAGTAGCAATTCCCAAAGCACTGTATGACAGACTGAACTATTTAGGGCTGATACCTAATGATGTAAGAAACCACAATGTCGGTGAGAGCGACTATTCACAGTACACCATTCAAGCGTGGAGTGTGTGGCTTGATTGGAATCTTAACCCTTGGGATGCAGACATCGTAAAGCGCATACAGCGTAAGAAATCAACCGACCCACGAAAAAAGGACTACGAAAAGATAATACACATCTGTCAAGAACGCATAAGACAGATAGACTTAAACGGACAATAAACACAATGACAATAAAGACTAATCTCACAGGGACAGTAACAACAGAGCAGCTGAACAACGCACTGCCGTATATCTCAGCAATCGTTAAGCAAGTAATGGGAGTGGCTAACAATATAGTGTATGTGTCTATGACCGATGCACTATACAACATCAAGCAACACCCACGATACAAGCAGAACATCAAGCAGGCGTTCAACAAGGCAGAAGAAGCGTGGAACACCTACGAAAAAGAACTGCTTAACCCAGTCGGCATAAGGTACTTTCACGTTGAGGATATGCCGCCAGAGGTGCGCAAAAAATACGGTGACATCAGCGACCGTGACTATTACGAATTTTGGCAAAATATAGGCTGGTCTGTCTTTGCCAAGAACAGAGCGTTCTTCACGATGATGGATAACAAGTTTAAGTTGTCACTTGAAAAGCACGGTGTGCCACACGCTGACCTCTTGTGCAGGGCAATGACAACGGAGCAATTACTTAACATCGCCTGCACTCGATACCACGATGCAACAAAGGTCGTGCACAAGGAGACAGGACTGCCGTATGATGCACTTGACACTCTGTTCGGTTGTTTCAACCTCAAACGCCTGCACGAGCGATGGGCTAAGGCTATGACGCTGATTGTGCCTAACTTTCCGCTTGGCGAGGTAGAGGATAAGAACCTGCGTATGTCCGTTGAGCAGTTGTATGAGATTATCGCTGACATACCAGAGATGTATGAGGGTATAGGCAAGTCAACAGAGGACTACCAAGAGGTGTTCCGTACCAAAGGAGAATGGAAAAAAGCAATGAGAGAGATAGAGGAAGAAATGAATGTATTACAGACTAAATAACAGATATGATGACAAATTATGATAAAGAACGTCTCGCCATATTAGAGTATGAGCGTGACAATGCGACTAAGCATAAATGCCCAAGAGTGGCAGCGGCAAGACAAAGGGAGATAGACAAAATAATGAAGAGATATGGAAATGCAGACGTTTAATGTAGGCGACAAGGAGTGCGTGGCACTTGTGAGGAAACTGACACCTCGTGAATGTTTCCGTCTTATGGGCGTATCTGACACCGATATAGATAAGATACAAGATGCAGATGTCAGCGTGTCGGCACAATACAAACTCGCTGGTAACAGTATCGTGGTTGACGTGCTTTACCACATCTTCCGTAAGGCTTTCGTCAATCGTGGCAATGACACAAGGCAGATGACTATCTTTGATGCTTGTGCAGAACAAAACGAGATGGAGTACACACACGGCAATCCGCTACGAGTTGTAACGCTTTGCTCTGGGTATGACAGTCAGTGCCTGGCACTTGAAAGATTAAAAGCGGACTACCCACCGTTTGATTATGAGCTGATAGCGTGGAGTGAGATAGAACCTGCCGCCTGTAAGGCACACGATGCACTGTTTCCTCAGTGGGCAGACAGAAACCTTGGCGATATGACGAAGATTGACTGGAACAACGTACCCGATTTTAACCTTCTGTTTTACAGTATTCCTTGCACGGATATTTCTCAAAGCGGAAAACAAGCAGGCTTTACTGAGGGTAGCGGCACTCGCAGCTCTATCATCTGGAATGTGCGTGATGCGCTGATGATTAAGAAACCTAAATACGCTTGTCTGGAGAACGTGGCGGCAATGGTAAGTCAGAAATTCCTTCCGATGTTCAACCTTTGGCAGAACGAGGTAATGCGGTTAGGTTATACCAACTTCGCAAAGCTGCTCAACGCAAAGGACTACGGAGTACCGCAGAACAGAGAACGTATATTCCTGTGGTCTGTGCTCAACGAGGGCAAGGACGTGAACTATTACTTTCCGCAGCCGATACCGTTGACTAAGACGCTGAAAGACATCCTTGAAGATGAGGTTGACACACGTTTCTATCTCAATCCTGGGAGGGTGCAGGAGTTTGTTCGTGACAACATAGACAAGGTTACACAATATGCTAACGATGGTATTGGCGAGATAGAGCCGATGCCCAATAGGCTGAGGGAATGGGTAGAGAATTATGAGAAGAAATGTATCACCACAGACAAGTGACGGTTGTATTCCTGCGCTGACTACAAGGTATGAGGCGATGGGAGTGACAAATATCATAGACACAGGTCATTACCCAAGGGGGGGGGGTAATAGAGTATTATGAAATCAGTAATTAACCAAACGGCAGATAAAAACTGCAGAACCTTGTGCTCACACTACCACAAGGCAGGTGTGACGGATTTCCTGCCTATCAGGGGGGGCAGTAGAGAACTAGAAACCGTAATAGTAGAGATTTATGAGAACAAACGTAGTAGCAAACCTGATGTTCCATCCGTATGACACGATGTTTGAACAGTCAAGGCGTGTGTACGGTGTCAACGCACTCGCTCCTGCAATGCACACAGTAGGGGGGGGTAACTTAGAACCAAAGATAATAGTGGTATATGAGACAGACAATATTCGGGTGGTCGAGGGATAGCAGGGGAGTAGTCACGGACAGACACCCCGTCACGGTGTGCAACTGCATCACCGTAGGTATGCGAGACAACACCACACCTTATGTAGTAACGGTATATGAGAACTAAGAACAAGACACTTGTATTAGGGGGTGGGTACGCAGGACTATCAGAGGGGTATGGTAATGTGCTTATTATAGGACTGATGAGAACCCTGAGCGTGAACACCGCCTATCCGTTTGTTGCACTGATTTATGAGAACAATAATTGTAAGAAATATGATACAGACAAAACAATGCCGCAGTTGTGGAAGGGTGCTGCCACTGACAGAGTACGGTATCAACAGAGCCAAGAATGACGGCTACCAGATATACTGCAAGGAGTGCACCAACATCAAAAGACGAGAATACAGAGATAGCGTAAGACGCAGGGAAAGGCTAAGGATGTATGAGAGAAAGATTGCAAGATAATAGAAATGTATAATAATTAAAAATCAAAAAAACATGAAAACGTATTTTGAAGTCGGCATCCGCTACGACAAGACAATGGAGGACGGCAGCGTCCGCAAGGTAACAGAGAACTATCTCTTGGACGCACTAACCTTCACTGAGGCAGAGGCGAGAGTGACAGAGGAAATGACTGCCTATATCAGTGGTGATATGCAGGTGGTGACGGAGAAGATAACCAACATCGCTGAGGTAGTCACCACGGAAGATGCAGAAGCGGACAAGTACTACAAGGTAAAGCACAGCATCCTCACCATAGATGAGAGGTCTGGCAAGGAAAAGAAACAGGCGCAGTACGTCATTATCCAGGCTGTAAGTGTTGATGATGCGAGGAAACGCTATGAGCAGTACATCAAAGGCAGCATGATGGACTTGATACTGGAGGCTGTCAGCGAGACAAAGTATGTAGATTATTTCCCTTACAACGAATGAAAGACTGGAAGGGAAATACTAACTCTGTGTTCAAAATCATTGGTGCAAGTAATCACGCAGACCACGAAAGGGAAAAGCGTGATTACTATGCCACCGAGCCAAAGGCAGCTGAAATGCTCCTTGAACTTGAACAGTTTGCATCACATATCCTGGAGCCGTGTTGCGGAGCAGGACACCTCGCCAATGTGTTAAAGGATGCAGGCTACAAAGTGGAGTGTAATGACATCATAGACAGAGGATGCAACGATACCACAAGCGACTATCTCACACGCACAGAAGAATGGCAGGGCGACATCATTACCAATCCCCCATACTCTAAAGCACAGGAGTTCGTGGAGAAGTCACTCTCACTTGTCAGCGATGGCAACAAGGTGGCGATGTTCCTGAAACTCACGTTCCTTGAAGGAAAGAAACGCAGGACACTGTTTGATGAACACCCACCGAGACGTATATGGGTAAGCAGCTCACGACTGAAATGCGCAATAAACGGAGACTTTGGCAATACAGGCACCAGTGCTACCGCCTATGCGTGGTATGTGTGGGAGAAAGGCTACAAGGGTAGTCCAGAGATAAGATGGTTTAACTAAAACTGTTCACACAGAACACTGTCCTTGCAAAGCAAAGTAAATAATCAAAAAGCGGTACTCCTTTTTGGGGGTATCGCTTTTTTTGTAAGGCTCAGTTACAACAGAAACGATTTTTTATACATTAAAGTATTTTCTGATGTTAAACACACCATCTTCATCTTTCAGATAATCAAGGGCAAGGGCATTCATTACACTGACAAGTTTTTCTGTCGGTATCTCTGCCAGAGGTTTCTCCCACACTTTTTCTGCCAGCGTTTCTGCATTGTCGGAATACACCATATTCATAGCAACCCACAATGCGTATGGGTTGTAATAAGGTTTTTCTTCTGTCTTAATACCGAAACTCTCCATTGCCTGTACCCATGTCTGCCATGACCACGGAGCTTTCGGCTTCATGCCTGCAACGATTTTCTCTGCTTCCTTGTGCGTAAGGTAGTTATTCCATTTCATTGCCTCAAGGGTGTCTATGTATTCTTCCGCTTCTGCTGGATGAACCTCTATCATATCACCCATCATCTTGCGCATAACCGAACCAAATAGACGCATATTTTCCACCTCGGTAGAGGCTGACATCATACTGTATAACTCATCAAAACGTTCTTTTAATTCTGTGTTTTGTGTCTGTGCCATATTTTATTTCTTTAGTAGTTTTTCAATCATTGCTTTCATTTCCTTTGTGTCGGCAGCCTGTTTGTCTATAATGCTCTGCATCTCGTTCAGCCGTTTCTCATAGGCTACATTTTGCTGATACACTGGGTCAATGTTCTGCAACAGTGCCGCACATTTCTTTTTCACTTCCTCGTGCATAGGCATAAGGCGCAGTGCTTCCTCGCTTCTTGCCTGTAGCATACGCACACCGTTCACTACATCTTCCTTGTTCGGAGTAATAAGCATAGCACCATCATTACTCATCGTCTGACTGAGGGAGTCCGTCAGCTCTATGCTCTGTGTCCTACCGCCAAAGTTTGCGGTAACATCAATAACAGATTGCAACTGCCCTTTAGCAATCTTTGCTTTGTCCTGTGTGATGTGCGGTGTACCTACATACGTCACAGTACCTGTTCCGACTTCTATCTTGTTGCAGTCAAGGATGTAAAGCGGATAGCCTTGTTTGAGTTCTTTGAATAACATAATGCTTTTGTTTTAAGTTAAGGGCGAGCCAAGCATAACCCGACTCGCCCGAATAGTCTTACGGTGTTGTTGTGGTTGTTTTCAGCGAGTTTATGATGTCTTGTGTCTGGTTCAAACGACCGACCTCGTCACGGAGCTGCTGAATGGTTGTAGCCTGTTCGAGTTGCTTGCTATTGCACAGCCAATCGAGGACTTTCTGTGTGTTCGCTGTGTCATTGGCTGCAAGCATCTGACCTTGCTGCTGGATAAGATAGCCAATGTTGGCGAAGCCTGCCTGCATGGTGTTTGTCTGCTGACAGTTAGCCAGTTGGTTCTGATAGCCCTGCTCCAGTGTCGCAGTTTTCATCTGACAGCAACAGTCCTTCATACCCAGAGCGAAAGAGTTAAGACTGGTGTTTACGTCTCCTATCTGCGCTCCTATCTGTGTAAAGCCTGCCTGTGTCTGCGCTTGTGCAGCGTTAGCTGCCATCTGTCCGCTCAGTCCGTCTATACGGCTGTTTACTCCACTGATACTACCCATCAGCTGTGCCTCCTGCTGACCTGCGAGTATCTGACGGCTCAAAGAGTCAGTACCTTGTGTAGCTGCCATAGCTGCTGCTCCTCCAGCGTTGTTATTACCGAACAGTCCACCGTTACCAAGCATAGCACCGAGGAAACCACCGAAACCAGCACCGAACAGGTCGCCCCAGCAACCGCTACCACCACCTGTGTAAATCTTTTCTGTGTCCATAATTGTGTTTGTGTTATTGAAAGTTAGACTTAAATTTCAATGCGCATTGTTAGTGCGAAGATAGACAAATAACCCTGCCGACACAAACAATTAGACAGATACAGAGTGCCGTTATTTGGCACTATCTAACAGACGGATGAAAGCCTCTTAATGATGCGTAACAGTGTTCTTCTTGGTATGTTATACTTCTCTGATAACTTTTCGTAGATATATTCTTTCTTTTCGTTGTTTCCGACCATCATTGTATATTCCTCATACATATCTGTGTACTGATAGTCTTTAATTCTGATGCCATAACTTGACATCATTTCCATTGTTTTTCCGTTAATCTTTACTAATTCTGCCAATTTCATAGTGCAAATTCAATTAAATTGTGTAACTTTGCACTCATTCTCAACCCAACATACGGACACAACAATCCACATCGTGAAAAGAGAGGAGCACCATATTCCCCGACTTCCACGATGTGGACTGTGTATGTAATTGGGTTGAGATACTTTTACATAGGTCGGGGATTTTTTTCTAAACCCCTATTGCTTTCTTCGCTCTTGTGATATATTTCTCGCACTCAGCCCATCCGTTAAGCCCTCCGTTGATACGCTTGCGTACATCCTTGCCCTTGTCTTGCTTGGCAAGCAACAGACATTTGCTTCCAAAATAATGGCAGGCGGAACGGAAACTACCCACACGCTTAGACATTAAATCGGGGTCTTTGACAACATCATAGCCGCACCATCGGGCATAGTCCTTGTAGTTAGCCTTGCCAGCATATTGTATCAGTCCACGACCTCTGTACTTCCATCCATCTCCACTCTGCTCGTCACCGTTGCCGTTACGCCACGCATAGACATAGTTAGCAATTTTTGAAGGCTTATATTGGTACTGCATCGCCATCTGTGTTGTCGGGAAACGCTTAGTCCAAGTATTCCGCAACCCTGCCGCTGAGTAGTTAAGGTTTTCTTCCGAGTAACGTAATTCAGCACTTTCAACGGCAACGTTAGCAAGAAAATGAACCCATTGTAACGGTTCTGTGATACCACTCTCAGCCGCATAGTAGTTAAGCAGTTGTGTTGCCGTGGTAATATCCAATGGCATACCGTTGGAATACCAGTTCTTGTTCCGTGCCACGTTCGCCTGTGCGTTGGGCATTATCTTTAGTAATTGCGATGTTGTTATCTGCATAGCGTTATATGTTTATTTCTTCAATCTCTAATTCATTAAACCTCCACCAGAGTAAACTCTATGCGAGGATGTTCTTTATCTATATACTTGTTTGCGACAATCTTTACACAGTTACGGTCATTCTTGATAGTCTTACTTGACTGTAACGTGTCAAGGACTAACTTAAAAGCACCGTCTAAATCCTTTCTGTTACTGCTGAAATACACATCAAGATATATCTCAAAGAACCCACTTATATTTGCATTTCTCAGTGGGTTCTGTAAATAGAACTTTTCCTCAAAAGCCTTGACTGCATCTGTCTTTTTCAGCGATGCGTGACCGCCTATCTTGATGATACGGTACTGATTGGATTTAGAAACAACGTCTCCGTAAATAGTTACTTTTGGATAACTTTTCCTCTCACTTGTCATATTAAGCATTATTAATCAGTCTTATTTTACTGCGACAATATAACTACTTATTGTTGAACAACTTAATTGCTCCAACTAAGATAACACCAGCAAGTAAGCAGAGCAAAACCTTGGTAAGGAAATCATCGTACCACGCTTCTTTCTTCTCTGCCACCTCCTTGCTCTGCGCCTGTACCTCTCGCACCTTATACACCGTATCAACACGCACACGGTCATTGTAGCGTACATTCCAGCGTTCAGTGACGGAATAGACCGTATCGCCACGCTCATAGACGTGGTAAAACACACTGTCACGATGTATGATGCTATCTCTCTGCTGTGTGTAAATGCGCACTGTGTCCGTCTTGGTAACGATGTTTTCTTGCTCAACGGTTTTGCACCCCCCGAACAACAAGGCAAGCCCCAACATAGCATACACTATGGCAATACCGCCTACCAATTCAATTAGAAATTGCTTGATTACTTGTTTATGTTCTTTACTCATACGCATAGTCTTTGATAAATCCCTCTATCCTCACGGACTGAGGGTGGAAAAATTAACTTATATATACCATGAAAAACAACTATCTTAGAATAGATTGCCTTGTGCGTAGTAGCTGATAAGGTCTGCATTTTCCCTCAGCCACGCACGCATCATCTTCCTGCGCATCTTGCTACCACCCTTGACAGATGATTTGCGCCTGTCACGGAGATTACTTGTTCGCATTAAGTGCCTCCTCCACTTCTTCGGGTGCGACTCCCAATTTGTTAGCTATCTCGCCTTTTAACACTGTCTTGAACAATCGCAAAAATGGCATATCTGGCTTGACTATCAGCATACTGCCAGCCATACTCCATATCTCACAGACTAAGATGGGTATTGATACAACCGTGGTGCATAATGTTGTACTTGCAACCTTATCTACTTGTATCAAGGCTGCCAGCGCACTGCCATAGATGGCTATCTTTGCCACTGTCTGACGCATCAGTTCGGATAGAGCGAACTTACCTTGCTTGATAGAGGCTGAAATGCCCCAGACGGCATCAAGCAAGATAGCTATAAGCACTGCCTTGACCACTATCGCATGGTCAGCAAAGAAATACTCAGCGAGGAACAGCCCTAATGCTATCACCCAGCCTTGCACCGTCTGCAAGATTGCGCCGAGCTTGGTTAGTGTTTTGATGATTATCTGTGTCATTGTATGTTAGTTGATTAGAATGTATCTTACCGCATAGCCTATTGTCGCACCTGCAACAGTGCAGAGCCAGTCAAGCCAATCCCACTTGTTGCCATACTTCAAATCTTTCAGCTCCAGCGCACTCGCCACACCTACACCTGTGTACTCTGCGCAGTACCATGAGTCAGCCAAAAATCCTATGGCTATGGCACATACAAGGTGCTGCCACCTGTTACTATCGGTCAGCCACTTAAACATCTTCCACCTCACTTTCCTGCTGTATTGATGCAATCATATCTTATCTATGTTCTATTGTTATTGCATTCACTATTGGCTTGTCTAACGCTGCCGCTCTTGCATTTGACAGATACGAATATAAAAATCTATTAGCATTCTGCGGAATCCGTATTCGGTGGAATTCATAATCAGCGTATCCTACACCGATGACAAATGTATTGCCATTGAAGAATGCGAGACCATACGGTGCATAACCTGTTGCCCTGAATATCACGGCAGTGTCAGTCGTCGCAAGTTCCACATCACAGTACTTCTGATTGGCATTGGGTATAAGTAGCCCATCTGCACATCCTACAGCTTGACCAATAGTAAATGAAGGAGTAACAACTCTCTCTGACGTAATAGCATTGGCTGAATAATTTGCGCCTTTAATAACTAAATTTTTTCCCATCTTTAATTAATAATTACTAAAATAATTAGACATCAAGACCTTTCTGGACATAGTTCGGACTACTTGTCCGTCAAATTCCAACTTATAGATATGCCTACCTTTGGCGGGTATAAGATATATACTGCCATTCTCTGCTAACACTCCACCTGCACATTTAGCCTCGTTATAATCACCGCCTACTGTGTCGCTGATAGTATCTACAATAGTAACAGTGTCGTTAGTCGGGTCTAACTCCCATACATCAGTTCCATTACCTACTCCAGAATACAACTTGCCATTCAGTGCGAGTTCAGTGCTGTAATAACCAGTTCCAACTGTGCCTTCGTGAATAAAAGATATTGTGTCATTATTTACTACATCAATCTTGAGTATGCCTCCATTTGTTCTGTTAGTGAAGCCGTAAATACATTTATTGTTCGGTGCTACACTTGCACCATACACACTACATGATTGCAACACACTCCCCAATTCTGTGATTGCGTCATTCAACGGATTTAATTTCAAAACCTTAGCGTTATATTCAGGGATGAAATAGATATATCCATTTGGATGGTATATACAGGCACTATAGCGTGCAATATATGTAAGAATATTCTCACCAAGACGTTCAATTTGCCATGTTCTCAGGTTTATCTTCAGTATATGATTAGCGGCGCGGGGAGCAAGATACATATAGTCACCGACGATACAACCTCCATAATGGTGGTTTTGCTCGTAATTAGTACCTAAATCCACTTCTTCTACGCCTTGTGTAACAGGGTCGATAATCAGTACAGAATTAGCAGACCTTGGATAACCGTATATCATGCCATTCTTGCCGATGCCACAACCTGACCATTTGAAGCTGCCAGAAGATAAGTTACCGAACAGACAATATGTATCAGTCTCAGGATTTATCTCTAAGACTTGCCTATTCCCATTCGTTATGCCGTATATCCGACCATTCGCTGCCATACATGCTCCTACCCACTTGAAGTCGAAGTCAAACGAACCTATGCTTTTATGTTGCTTGTATGACAGAATAGCGTTAGCATCTGTAACAGGCACGACTTCACCATCATAATCTACGCCAGAAATTATGCGTGCATATAGTTCAGAATTGAAATTCTTGGTCTTAATATGACCGTCAGACAGACGCATTAGTACATTTCCGTCTTCATCGGAAACATCGAGGTCTGACTCAACATCAGTATCCGTTATAGATGGTGTCGTATCATACACACCACCACTCTTAACAGGATTGTCGCTGTCAGCAGTAGGTACATCGTCCACATCATCCTCTGTGATGTAGCCTACATCATTATTGAATGCGGACACATTAGTCGGCACTGTTGGGATTGTTGGCTTGTCCGCCAAGTCGTTGTAGCTTCCCGATGTGGCTACAGCTGCAAGATCATCTGTGTTCGCTTTACCGTTAAGCAATGTAGTCAACTCACTATTCGTAGGCAGGTCGGACAACTTAGTGACAAGACCGCTGGTAATATCACTGTTCAGTGCCGCCCACTGAGCAGCCGTAAAACCGCTGTTGTTTAACGAGTATTCGTACGCCCATGCAGTGCCATCATACTTGTATCTGTCTATGCGTGCAATCTCTGTAGGTGTATCATCTGCCGTAGGTATCTGCACAAAGCAATAGTCATTGTTATCAGCAGTCTGTATCGCAGTAGCAAGTGCTGTGGCTATCTGTGCGTGTGTTGCTGATATTGTCAGTGACAAGTCAGTAACAAGGTTGTACGCACCTCTGTATGTTGCCGTAGCGGTTGCAATCGAGGAATTGACAAAATCCTTGTCTGCGAGTTGGTTGCTTGATGATGCCTGCGCAGGGATAACCGCCTCAATATCCGTAATTTTTTGTTTATCATCAGCCGACATCAGTCCGTTCTTCTCCGTCGTTGCTGCTGGTATCTGCTCAATGGCTGTCTTCTCCCAGACTACGGAGTCTTGGTCAAAGCCAATAGTACCTCTGTATATGCTATTGCCGAATGTCTGAAACCTGCCGTCAGGAGATGACACCGACCAACCGCCTGCACTGAATGAGCCAGTCTGATTGATAACTCCCTGTTTATCAGCAAGAGTCATCATTATGTTTCCTTGCGAATAGATAGTCATATTACCATGTCCGTCATTATCCATCTTTGGAACATACACGTCAAGGTCAGGCTTGTTCTTGATGTAGTCCACGGCACTTGCATCCGTCTGTGCCCAGTCGGCTTGTTGCTGCTCAATGCCACCGCCACCGCCAGCGGTGATGGTGCTCTCCAACTCCACAGATGCAGCCTCTATCACGTCACCATCGTCACCGTCCTCCTCCATGTAGGAGTGTGGAACGAGCGTCACGGCATCCACTACGTCAAGTGTTACCATGCCGTCCTCGCCCTTGTTCTCCTGCAACACTGCCACATAGTTGCCTAATGTGACTTGATGCTTGCCTCGGAAGGTGAACGTCACCACGCCAGTGGCTATGGTTACGTCTTCGATAGTCACAGGTCGCTGCAAGGGAGATATGAGTTTTACCTCTACCTCCTTGCCGTCGAATGATTCTGGCGTTTGAGACTCTCCGCTCTTGCGGTAGATATGCCAGGTGAATTGTATGTCGTTGCCTATTCTCTTCTTCATAGCAATACCTTAGTTGTGATGTTATTATCTGTATATCTATCCTCCCACAAATTTAATCGTCGGCTGTAACATTACGTTGAGGTCAGTGCCGTTTACTTTTTCAATAATGATTTTCTTACTGCTTGCCAATGGGGTGTTACCGTAGTCAAGGACACATTCTACAAACGTGTTACTATTATTGGGTAAAGTCACAGTGGTTGACTGTGTATTATCTTCGTCTGCAACAGTCAGCGTGACTGAACCCGTACCTTCAGGATTTCTCAGCATCAATTTCACAGCATACAACTCGTGACCGCTTGTAATTACAATGTCACCGCCCTGGCACACAAAAGCATATTCGTTTTGCCCTATCTGCGCTTCGCTAAGAGTGAAATTCTCGTCATTGGAGAAAACCTCATTGCTCGTATAGTTTGTATCTATATTTGTGTAATGATTATTTTGTATGTCTGCTTCTTGTCCCTCTGTGCTGGTATTGAGAAGTAGTGCTTTTAGTGCTCCCCAATACACAGAGTTTGTTGAATCGAAATTCATATAGTTGTCACCCATACGGATTATTCCCCCGTTGGATGTCAGCTCGGAAAACAATGTAGCAAAAGTATCGGAGCCTCCACCGCCTTGACCACGCTCTTGCCACAATGTATCAACGTGTGATTTATCTGTGGCTGACATCTTGCCTGAGAATTGTGTACTTGCTATATTTTCTCCAAAAGCCCTCAGAACCCACTCAGGAACATCGGTGTCATCATAACTGTCCATATACTCCCAGCCTGTTGTAGAATTGCCAAAGGTGTGAAATTCAAAACCGCTTTCTTCCGAAGCGTCCATATGCTGGATGCAGAATATCAAAGTCCAAGATGTTGCTCCGTCTTGTATTACTCGCAAGTGTGATATTGGTCTGCCTGAATATACATACAGTCCAGTCCAAGGTAATACAGAACCCTCTGTAAGATACCTCGTCAATTCAATGGTGGTCGCTTTGTCTCCTACTGCTTGCGACAGAGCTTGTTCTACTGTCTCTGCACGAGTTTTCTCTGCCGATAATGCAGTCGTACTCGCTTTGCCTGCAAGAGCAGTGTCCATCTCTTCTACAGTAGCAAGGTCTTTGCCGACACCATTTACGGTTTTCTGCATAATGGGAGATTCAACAGAAGAAGGTGTAATCTTTGTCGTGTTATCTCCATTTGTGAGTGTTATAGAGCCATCTGTAGAAATTTTATCTGCTGTGACATTACCCAAAGTGGTTTTCCCTCCAAAGGTGTTATTGCCGCTAAAAGTATTATCGCCGCTTTTGGTAGGTAAGGCACTAATAGCATCTTGTAAGGCATCAATATCTCCTTCCGCAGCACTTACATGATTTGCAAGGTTTGTTAAATCCGAAGCAGATGCTTTGCCATTGACAGCCCCACTGAGGGTTTCTATATCATCCTCTAAATCTTCTATATCGCTTGCAAGGGCTGACTGAGCATTTTCCAAAGCCTTACCTCTGTTACCTGCAAATGCTGTTTGCGCTGTCTCTCCAAGAGCAAGACTTGGACTCACCTCCGAATACTGCGTGCCACTCCATCTGTACTGCTTATTTGTGTCAAGCGCAAGATATATATGAGCATCATCACCTGTTGCAGGAAATTCAGAGATACTTGTATACTCCAATATATCATCAACGTATGCAGGTAACTGATTGGCTGGCACCTTGCCGTCCACCAAATCCGCCTTGGTGCTGATACTTGCATTTATCATAGATTGCACCGTGGCACTGTCTAACTCGCCTATACGTTGCCATTCAGTCCACGTTGTCACACCGTTAACTCTCTGACTGCTACGAGTGTAAATACCCACTCCTGTGAGAATACCTCCGTTGGACATCACATAACCATTAAGTATCGTTTGTGTGTATTGGTCGCCTGCATAACTAATGACATTTTGCAGAACATAAACGAAAGCGCCATTGATATACAAGCGTAACAAGCCAAGCGGTACTGCACCACCCTCCGTTGTGTGCAAGCTATTAAGCCATTCTTTTGCATCTAAGTATGCTTGCTCCCCTCCTGAGAACTGCTTGTAGTAGAATGGGTCAAGGGTATTATCGTGTGGAATGGAGTTACCTTGTGCATCCCTGTCCTTGCCTTGCATACGATAAACAAGGTCGGTGACATCTTTTGTCAAATCAGCCACTCTTTCATCCTGTAAATCGTAAGGAACGCCTCTTACAACTATGTCTGATATGTTTCCTGCCATAATAAGAAGATGTTTATTTACAAAATTAGAAAAAAAATCTATTAAAACAAAGTAAAAAGTCTAAAAATATTAGAATAAAATTATAACACATAAAATATTTTTCTACTTTTGTGCATATATATGGTTAGTTTAACTTAGGTTTGCAAAAATAGAATATGCTTCTATATTTTGATAGAAGTGCAGATTATTGTGCGATATTTCTTGCGTACTTGGCAAAGTATTTGTATTTTTGTGGGAGTAATTCTAAACAATAGGAATATGAGGAAATTTTATTTGTATATCGTGACAGTCGTTGCGTTTTTATTTTTAGCAGGGTGTAATAATGCTAATAATGGTAATGATGACAAAAAAGCCGAAATAGATACAGCTGCGTATGTATTGCAGGTTCTTGACAGTCTTGAAAAAGGTGGTGTGACATATCATAAAGAAAACTGGGAAATAGGATTATTTGGCTATGAATTTAACCGAATTAAGGTAAACACTAATCGTGTGGCGTTATCATCTGACACACTATATTTCGTGAATTTAGAATGCAAGAAATACAAATATGAGAGTGCTATTATCCCCGAAACAGAGATATCTAAGTTTCGAGAGGTGATAAAAAGTATGATAGACAATAGCAAAAGAGATGTTAAAACTCCAGAACACTATACCTATACATCCAAATCAGGCTTAATGTTAAATATGAATTTAGTAAATGAGAAAGGCAAATATGATATGTCTATGTTCCTAAAAGGCAAGAATAGTGATAATCTATTTATATTTAGGGATGACCTAATAAAACTTGATAGCTTATTATGCCAGGCACAAATAAAGATTAAGGAACTGAAAAAGAAATAGAGCAGGGGAGGCTTAAAACCTCCCCTTTCTTATTTACCTAACATCTGTTGTAGTGTTACGTTCTGTGGCTTCTCCGTCAGTGCCACCTCATACTTTGGCAGATATTCCTCTTGGTACTTGATAGTAAGCGTTTTGATGTATCGCTTTACATCGCCAGCATTAAGGTCGCCCGTAGTGCCTTCCTCGTCACCTGCATCCCTATCATTAAACTGTATCGTAAGACCTTCCTGTATCTTGTTAGCAAGTGCAGGGTGACTTGCAAGGAACTGATTGTCTAACTCAGGAGCATACTGATATACCTCGTGGTCATATTCTGCAAGATACTCCCTCGCCTGATTTAATAGGCGCACCTCTGCGCTCTCTACGTAGATGTCTGGCATATAGATACCCGTCAAAACGTATTGGTCGCCACTTTGCAGCTGGAATACACTGTTCGGGAAATACATATTCATAGTATCTATATCGCTATCATCTCTGGCGAGCCTTAGTTTATAGCCTGCCTCCCAAGGAGACAACTCTTCACAGCCAAGTATCTCAAAACTCCTGCCTGCGCACATACCGCTTTTCATACACAACATCGGTTTGTCATAAGGGTCAAAGAAATCCTCGACATTAAAGAATATCTGCGGTATATTCACATAGAACTCATCTTCAATCGGTGCACCGTTGGTATCTGTTTTTTGTTCTTTTTTGTCGATGTTGTCATCCATAACACCGTTGTCTATCACACCTGAGCCTTCTACAAGCATATCAAGTCTGCCATGACTGTCTGGCACGTTATTGTAAAGATAGCTTGTTATGGCATTAATCTGTGACTGTGTTATCTTGTATTGATGATTGCGAGAAATATCTAACTCTGTTCCCCACGGCTGATATACTCCATCTTTGTACATCAGTTCGTTTAATTTCGCCTGAAAAGTGTTTACGAAGGCAGTTGCAGCCACAGAGTTATATTTCGCAATCTGCATAGGCGTGACATTCTCTTTTGTGATTATTATCAACTGCCTTACCTTAACGCCTTTTTCAAAGTCATAGTCTGTATATTCCGTTTCTTCAAAGACATAAGTAGTGCTTATTTCGCCAATAACCAACTTACCTCTGTTTACCCAAGCACCAGTGGAGCTACCTAAGCCATATCTGTTTGCATTATAATTGTCTAATCCATAACCAGATATAATAGTCCACTCTGGCTCGTAATAATAGAAATCAGGATAAACCTCGAAACTGCCGTTTGCGATAAGATATCTATTTGTCCCCTCTATCTTTCTTGTAAGCTCCTTACCTTTTGCAAGGTGAGCGGTAGCATATATCCACGGCTTCTCTGCCTGATATTCCACATATTCGCAGTAACTATGAGGGTTAACACCTGCGTAGAACGCCTGCACAAGATTTCGCCAACCAGAAACCAAAGGTATCTGTGTCTTATCCTCATTGTTGTAGTCTATCAGGATGCGTGCCAAAAATTCCCAAGTCTCGGAATATGTATGCCCTGTTTGGTCTGCGAGCCATGCTTGTAAAGTCGTGAAAATAGTTTGCTGCTCCTCACTCGCACCTGTATAATATCCTGTCATTCCTGGTGATATGTGATGTATGCGCATACCTTCTAATGACGGATATATCTCCTGCCATTTCTCATCGCTGCCATCAAATGTTACAGTACCCTCACGTAAGCCATATTTGGCGATAGTTTCACTGTCTATATAGGCATCGTACATCTTACTCTTTATCACCCAGTTATTATAGGGGAGCATAAGTTTATTGATATATGTAGCCTCTAACAGATATTTGCCGTTTTCGTCAAATAACTCAGGGTACTGGATATTGTCGTTGTATTTTTTGTTGTAGTATCGGAAAGGCAGGTTTCGTGTACTACCGTATGCGTGCAGTCTTGTGACAATCGCCTCACTTTCGTCTCTTGACTGTGTTAGGCTTTTCAGTCCTCTACCTTCTCCATAACCCCAACTATCTACATTGATTGTTGTGTCTCCACCAACAATGATGGTATTAACACCATTAATAACGGTAATGATGTAGTTTAGTTCAAACAGTGAGTTGTAAAGGTTTAGCGCATCATGAAGATTGGTGCCGCTGCTAACAGAGACAGATTTGTCTGTTATTTCTATCGGTGCGCCGTGTACTATTATCTCTCCGTCAGAGTCATACACATCTTCCGTGGCAATGATAATGTTCCACACACCCTCTCCGTAGGCAAGGATAAGGTTTGCCAATATCCTATTTGCTAAATCGTCAGGCTTTGTCATATAGAACGAGAAAGCGTCAAGACCAGAGTAATGCAATAGATTGTCGCCTATAACATAGTCCTTAAACTGTATCACAACGAGGTCATTGACAATACTCTGGAATACAACATTCTCATATACTAAGCCTGCACCGTATTCGCCTCTGCGTGCTTGCTTTTTTGCAGGTGGAGTGGCTTTAATCTTAAAATACTGACCTCGGAGATATACATAATCATCTATCTGCCAGTCTATCTTCACTGGTGAATGTACAGTGGCGGTGACTTTCCTGTCACCCATATATTCCCCGTTGTACTGCCATTTGCTCAGTACGGTACGTACCGTTTGTCCGTCTTTACTGTAAACTGTTAGTCCTGCCATAATTATACGATGTAAAGGGTTTGACCTACAACATAACAATGCTCATAAGGCACAACTTCTTCGCCATTGATAATAAGTCCTGTACCTCCCTCAGAATCTATCGTGCCTGTTGCGCTATCGTAAAACACTTCCGTCAAAGGGTCGTTAACCTTAAAAGTAGCTTCAATGCTAAACACATACCCTCCGTCATTCAAGGCTTCATATTCCGCTTCGTCGTCAAGTTTCTGCAAACGAATATCCTTGCGCCCTACTCCGTGGTACTCGTCATATATCATAAAAGCTACGCCCGTATTGTCACGCCCTAAGAGATAATTACGTAGCCGTGAATACCTTGTGTACAACTCTTCTTTCGTTCCTTTTGAGATGAATTTTACCTTCATATCGTAGGATTTGATGCGTAGGTGTGCAGGCATCCATTCGTTACTGCCATCCTCATCAAAATAATCGACTGTATCGACATCCTTGACATCAGTGGATAAATCAAATGGAAGTTCCTGTATGACAAAGCCGAAGTGTTCCCTGATATTGTATGTAGGTCTTGCGTTACCTTCGCCATCCGCTCCCATTTTTCTTATGTAAACATTTACAAGTGCCATAGTGTATAGTTTTTATCGTGTTTTACTTTCGCCAAAGAAACCTTTGCGCTCTTTTATTGAAATGTTCTCCCCGTGTATTTCTATCTTCGCATCGCCGTAGTTGTGCAAGAATACTTTTGATGTTTCGTCACACCAAATGCGCACTGTCGTGAAATCCAATGTGTTTACCCATACTTTTGCATTATTGGAAGCGACAAGCTCAAGCACGGATTGATGCCGTACGTATATCTCGCCAACTATTCCTTGCATTAGTACCCTGGCGTTGGTATCGCCTAACAGTACCGACATCTGTCTGTTAACTATCAAAGCGTTCTCATCAGCATATATACCGAAGGAATTGATTGTTTCACCAAATTTCTCTTTGATAAAATCCACAGAAGGGTAGTTGTGTTTGAGACAGAAATCAATTCCTCGGAGGTACTTTTCAATTAGTACCTCCTTAGAACTGTTATCTTCCCACTCCTGTTGCCACTGGTCGCATAGACCAAGACTGACAGCTTTTTCTTTGCAAATATCTGATAGTGTGCTCTCCATTATGCTACGTTGTTAATTTTAACATTGAGGTATCTTCTTCCAAAGACTACATCGTCCATCCTTTCATCCATTCTGTCTATACTGCTTGATATAGCGTCAAGTGTTGACCTTATTCCTCGCAACTCAGCAAGACTAAGGTTCATAGATGCACCCATTGTAGGCATTACTTCCTCTACAAGCCTCTGCAGATAGCCTCTATTCAGGCTGACATCGGCACGAATAGCATTGATGTAACTTGCGAGAAGGTCTGCTGTGTCCTCTGTAACTCCCTTGATGCCAGAGGAAAGAGAACTTGATGCTGAGTCTTTCATGTCATAACCGTAAATCTTTGCAATGTCATTCCAGTTATCCATAAAAGAGTTTGCCATTGACACTCTGTCTTGCAGTCCAAGGAAGATATTGTTAAGGTCGGCAAACAATCTACCATCCATAACGCCGTTCTTGCGTTGGAACTCGTCAAGCCAAGTGTCTATATTGTCATCAAGCCACGTTCCGAGTATCTTCTGTTGCATTACACTCTGAGATACGTTTCTCAATGCCTCAGACACAGCATCCTTGTATGCCTTTACAGAGTTTGTTCCAGCTGCCCAAGCATCAACAAGTGACGAAGCAAGACTCTCAGAATAACCAGTAAAATCAATAGAGTACAGTTCTGCCGCCATCGTCTTAGCAAAATTGGTTATCTGCTGTTGTAACTTCTGTAACTCCTGTGAATATTCTGCAATCTTGGTGCTGTCTTGGTCTTTCTTCTCTTGCTCAAGTTGCAACATCATCCCTGCTTGGTCTTTCTGAGCCATCAGCAAAGCATACTGGGTGTCATAGTATGACTTGGAATGCTTTGCTGTTCCAATCTGTTTTAATGTCTGAGCTGACAGGTGGTCTCGTAACGTGGTAGTCTCCACTCCGTTAAACAAATCGTGTAGGAATGAGCCTTCTACCTCATACTGCACCTTCATCAGCTCTTGTAACTGACTAAAGGCTTCGTCGGCTTTCTTGTCGCCCCAAGAATATACACCACCGGCAAGTGATTGTATTGCTTCGGAAAGCATAGAAGAAAGGTTTGACAAGAGTTTATTACCCTCTTGCAGTTCTTGTATCATTGCCTCTCTGTCTGCATCAGGGTCTCCGATGATGTCCGAAGCCACAGAGATTGCCGCTGCTGCCGCCGCTCCATAAGGTCCAGCAGCAGACAAGGCACTACCTAATCCACTATCCTTACCTGCCGCCTTGCTCAGAGTATCAAATGAGCCTGCCACAGAACTTGCAGATGACAAAGCATTGTTGCTCGCTCCAAGAATACCTGCCAATCCCTTTGCTCCTAACTTGTCAAACAAGTCTGCAACTGGTTGTAAGATAGAGTTGAGTGCCTGGAACGAATTAATCAGTGCGTCAGTATTCTTTTTCAGCTTATCTTGCGCACTTGTCTCACCGCTCTGGAAGTATTCACGACCATATCGCTGTCCCTCCTTCAAGCCTAATCTCCTGTCTCTTGCACTGTTTGTCGCAGTATAGGTCTTAGATGTACCCATTTCGTTAAGCACGCTACGGTAGTCACGCACTTGCGAGTAACTTGTGCCAAACTGTGTGAATACATCTTTGCGCTCCGTAATCTTGTCAAAGACATCTTTGACCTGCTCTGTTGCCTGTAAGAACTTGTCAAAAGTGATTATGCCATTCTCGTATTCATCGGTAATCTGCTGCAGTATTCTGTCACGCTCCTTTATAAGGGTGTCATCATCCATATTCCATGCTGCACGATTGAATGTTCGATAGCCCTCAGAAGCCTCCATAATCTTTCGGTTTGCGTTTATCGTGGCAATTCTTGATGCTCTGTCTCGCACCTCCTTCGTGGCTTCTTCATCCACTTTGTCACCATCTTTAACCTTCAGATTGTTTATTATTCGCAAGGTATCGACTAATTCGTTCTTGATACGCTCCAGTGCGGCTTCCTCACCTTCAAAACTATCTAACTGACCTACAACGGCATTGACGGCTTCTTTTTGAATATCCATTCTCGCCTGTCGCAGGTCTTTGATGATTTTGATAATGTCACCATCTTTGCCGAAAAGGTCTGTCAGTTCATCATCTTTCAGGTCTATCACATCGTCAAGCGTGAGCGTAGAGTTATCACGCTCGTTGACCTCGGCAATGCGCCTCTTTAATCTTTCAGTGAGGTCTCTTTCGTAGTCTTTACCGAGATTGATGTTTGATTTTCCATCAGTATCGGTATAGGTTACTGCATTATCAGCCAATATAGAAGCAACATTCTTACCGTACTTCTTGCGTATAGAGTCACGCAAATCGTACTGCGCCTTTAACTGCTGCGTAAATTCTTGGTAAGACTTTGTAAGTGCATCAACGACACGCTTTTCCTTGTCATACTGTGCCGTTTCCACATTCGTTTCCTTTGACTGCCAAGTGGCTTTTCTTGCCTCCTGCCACTCTTTCAGTCCCTTGCCGATGAGTTTCTTTGCATCGTCAGCTATGTACTGGCGCACTCCGACCTCGTCGCTCCAATCCTCAATACCTGTAATGCCCTCCTGCTCTGCCTTTCTTGTGACACGCCTTGTTGCTTCTATCTCTCCGTAGAGGTCACGATATTTCTTATACAGTGCGATAAGTTTCTCAATAGCCTCCCAGCGTTTCTTCAAAGCGTCTAACTCTCTGTCACGAGGTGTACCACCACGACCATTCTTCTTTTTGTCATCATCAGTAAAGCCGTAGATGTCATAATAGAGATATTTTTGCTTCTCATAATCTGCTTTCGCTTTATTAAGCTTTTCCTTAGTCCATTTTTCTTGACCTTTCTTTATTGACTGACTTATCAGGTCAAAATCCTTCTTCGCACTATCCAAGTCGGCTTTTGCCTTCTTTTGAAGGGCTGTAAAGTTGCCTTCTTGTGTCTGTTCCTCTAATGTTGACAAATAGTCTTTATAATTTGGCTTACCAGTGCCAAGTTTTGACATCAAGCGGTCTGTCATCGTCTTTGTCAAGTCGTTTGTCTGTGTACCAGTGGTAAGTTTTGCTATAACCTGCACATAGAAAGGACTATTGTCAAGCAAACGCTGGAAATCTGCCGCCTTGTTAGGATATTCGGCTTTCATCGCTTCTATGGCAGCGGTGATAGCTTCTCTGCCCTGTCCTTCTGCGATGTCCTTGATATTCATACCATCCTTTATCTGCTGCTTGAAACCTTTGATGGCATCACCTCCCATCTTTTCCACCTTGGCAGCGATGATATTTCCGTAGGTGTCCCAGTTGTTCATTCTAAGGGCATCATGAGCCATCAATCTTAAAGCGTCTGCCATTTCAGGCGATTTCTTTTCAATGGTCTGTATCCAAGAGTTCAGATTTACCTCGAATATCTGTTGCTGTTCTTCCAGGGATTTGCCTGGATTTGCGTTCTTCGTCAGTTCCCAAAGCTCTGTCAGATGTTCTTTCAACTGCTCATACAAGGTGTTGTAATCTCTTGAAAAGACATCTTTTGCAACAGCATCATTAGGTGTTTTCAGCAACTCATTGTATCTCTTTTGCAAATCCTCGATGTTTTCTTCGATAGAGTCTTCCCAGAAATTAAATGCCGACTTCTTCATCTCGTCAGCCCACGCATTTGACAACTGTTCTGCCGCTGGCTCAGCCTTATTTATCTTTTCTAACTCCTCACGAACCTTTTGCAGTTTGTCAATAACACTGTCATTGATGTCGAAATTTGCAAAGACAGAACCCGTCTGAGACTCATACTCTTTCATCAGCTCGTTTAGATCATTGGTAGCTTCGTGCTCGTCTAAGTTGAGTCTCAAAGGGTGAGCGTCAAGAAATTCGGTCAGTCTTTCATATCTGCTCCGTATTCCTTCTTCCATCGCCTTGGTTTGCTGCTCTACCTCTGTCTGTCTCTGCTGGTATTTGGCGTATGCAACAAATCCTGCCGTCAAAGCTACGCCTGCCCAGCCTCCCATCATACCGAGTGCGCCTGATGCAAGTGAGCCTATTCCTCTCATGGCAAGTGCGCCTGTACCTTTCATCGCAGTTCCCATGTTACCAAACATACCTGCGATGTTGCCCTTCATCATATTTGCATTGATTTGGGCATAGGCAGACTTTGTCCTTTGCAGTATCACCAGACGTTCTGCCTCTTGTCTCGTGATTGCACCTGCGTTTTTCAGTGCTATCGCATCTCTGATAGTTATCTGGTTCTTTGTCGCAAGTATTCTCCTTTCTGCATCGTTCAGGGCATTAGCACCTTGCAGGAGCGCCTTCTGTGATGCTTGCTGAACAAGGATTTGCTTAGAGGATATTGCGTTATTCAGTGAGCGACCTCCTAACAGACCGTTAAAGATAAGTCCACCTACCTTCTTTGCCGCAAAGGTGGCAAAAAATGCCATGACAACACCTGCAGCCTTGTTAAAGCCAAGTATTATCTCTGTAATGAAGTTCAGGATGCTCTTCATCGTGCCACCGACAACACTATCGCCTTTCGCAAACTCTGACAGCATTATCTCCCATGCGTCAACGAGTTTGTTGTAACGACCATACAATGTCTGTGACAAGGTTTCCTGCATATTGAAGAACTGACCTCCCTTATCGGTCATATCCCACAATACCTGCTGTACATCTTCAAAAGACACCTGACGCTTGAATACCATCTGTCTTACCTCACCAGTGGTATATGCGTGGTCGCCCTGCTTGGTGTACATATCAGCGAGTTTCTGCAACAGTGGCACACCTGCATAAGCAAATTGACGCAATTCCTTACCGTCAAGCCAAGAACGTGCCTTAACCTGACCGTATGCCAATCCTAATCGCTCGAAAGATACGCCAAGTCCTGATGATATATCGGCAAGTCGTTTCGTGGTGTCGTACAAATCGTCTGCTTCTACACCGAAGGCGGCTAACTGCTTGACATCTCGGTTCAGTTCTCCGAAGGTGAATGGAGAACTAAGGGCAAGTCCCTTAATCTGTCCGAACAGTTCATCTGCGTCTTGTAAGTCTCCGATGATAGAGCGCAGTGCGATGTGCTGTTTCTCTATCTCACCACCAATCTGTATGACGCTCATTACAAGTTGTTGCATACCATATACGGGAGCAAACTGATACAGCATATTCGTCAGTTGTCCCATAGTGGTGTTTGCACCGTGTGCGGCACTCTGCAACTGCTTGTACTTGTCTGCTAACTGCTGTATCTGCTGTGCGTTACGTCTCGCTGCTTCCTCTGCTCGCTTTTGCGCATCTTCTTGCTCTCTCGCTGCTTTTGTTGCAGCTTTTGATGCAGCGTTGGCTTGCGTCTGCGCAACGCTGAGACTATTCAGTGCATCTTGCTTGCCTGCTGTGAGGTCTCGTTTTGAGTATAGTGCGCCGCCATTCTGTAATGCCTGCACCATCTGTTGATATGTGGCAATAACGCTCTGTATCTCCTGTTTGGCGGCTTCTAACTTTGATGTGTCAATATTAGGCGAATATTTCTTTTCGTCAGCTTCCCTTAATGTTGTTGACAATGACTTTATCTGTCTTTCAAGGAAGTCTATCTGACTGTCTCGCTTCGCCTGTATCTTGTTCTTCGCATTGAATTGGTCTAACTGACGCTGTGCAGCCTCCATCGCCTTTGCGTACTGATTGAGTGCCTGCACCTTGTCAGCACCAGCGAGTTGGAAGTCTCTCTTTGTGGCAGACTTGTTGTCAAGGAGGTTGTAAAGGTCTATAATCTTCCTCAGTTCCGCTGCTTGCTGTGTCAGTCGTGAAGTGTCAAGTCCGGCGTCACGCATCTTGCCGCTTGTGGTATAGAGGTCTTTGAGTTTGTTTTGTAACCCTTCTACCTCTTTCGCTACCCTCAGATGATTTGCCGCCTGTGCGTCAAGTGCCTTTTCGCTTTCTTTGGCGGCTTGTGCCTGCGCCCTTGCAGACTCTACGGCTGCTTTTTCTTGCGCTGTATAGAACTCTTTGAAGGCATTGCGCTCACCACTTGTCATCGTACGTTGTCCCTGTGACTGCATAGTGACACGCATTCGTGCTTCCTCTGCTCGCTTAAAGGACTGCTCAATCGCTTTTGCGGTGTTTTCTGCCTCTCTTGCAACAGACTTGAAGTCATTGAGAAGGTTGCCGCCATTCATTCCCAAGAATGGATTGCTTCTTGTTATGTCAACAGAGTTCAGCATTTCACGCATACGCTGTATCTGTTGCATCTGCGCTGTTATCTGATTGTCCTGAGCCGAGCCTGTTTTTGTATTCGTCCTTGCAATGTTCAGTCGCTCCTCCAGTTCAACAAGCCGTCTGAGTGCATCCTGTTGCTTTTCATAGTTAGCGGCGGTACGGACAAAAGACTGCTCATCTGCGTTACGCCCTGCAACCGCTATGCCAGCACGTTGCATCTCATTACGCATCTGTCTATGCTGGTCGTAGAAGTTGCGGAATGTACTCTCTAAAAATACACCGTCTTGCTTTGCATTCGTGATAAGGGTGCGCCAACCTGCCTCTAACGACTGAAAATCCTGTATGCGCTGACGCATAGCAGTAACTCGTGTGTCGTTCTCTCCGTATTTGGATATAGAAGCGTTGAGCTGTGCTGCGGCACGAGCAGACATCGTTTGTATCTGTTGTATCGCTCCGTTTGCCATATTGGAGTATTTCATATACTCCTTTGTCTCAGACTGAAACGCCTTAACAACGGCTTGCGACTCCTTCCCTAATGATAAGAACTTCTCAAAACCGATGTTATCTACGATATGATTGACAAGCTTTCCTGGACTCCCTGCCTTACTCTGCAATGACTCCAACGTAGCATATAACTTTCGTATCTGCTCTGTTGTCTGCGCTATCTTGTCTGAGCCAAAACCGAGGTCTATCTGCTGACGTTTTAAGTCGTTCAGGCGCATCATACTATCAACCATCTGGTCGATACTTCTTGTCGCCTGCTTGGCTTCTGACGGACTGATAATACCACTTATCGTCTTGCCGTTTGCAGTTGTCATCTCCTTAGCCAAGCCTCCAATGCCTGTCTTTAACTTGGAAAACAGACTTTGCGTCCTGGATATCTCTGCATTTATTTCTGAGATGGATTTTTCCACCTTGCCAAGCGGAGCAGATACACCATCTTTTAACCCAAGTTCTATTTCTAATGCTCCTATATTCTCTGCCATAACATTTACTCTTTGTCGTTATTTTTTGAAAAATTCTCCGAGTGATGTTCTCTTTCCTCCCTTAAACTCCTGCAACGGGTCGGAAACGCCCTTTGCTCCTCCTTTTTTCTTTTCCCAGCGTTCTGCAAGGTCATCCATCTGCTTCTTGGTGTTCTTTTTCTCTTTCTTGAAACTTACAAATGGCTGGTCTGCTATCATTAGCTCTATCTGCGCTTTTGTATAACCCCACCAATAATCGTAAGCCTTAACGCCAAACCTCCTTTCAAACAAGAAAGGATGCTTCTCTGCTAAGGAGTATGCGGCTCCCCACGTCGTGCGGCTTGGAAACGTTTTACTTCCTCCTTCGTCATCGTCATCATCAAGTCCGTCATCTCTGTCAAGTACATGGTAGCCAAGTAAAATGCTTCGTGCTGTACTTTTTTTTTAGCCACATCAAGTACCCGCAGGGCATCTACATTGTCAAGGTCTTTGACATAGTACAACCAACGCCACATAAACCAATAAAGGAAGAATATCTTAAACTTTCCGTTAAGCAGTATCGCTGCTACCGTCTTACAGTGCGCCTTTTGGGGGTCTTCTTCGGTTTGCATAATATGCGTCACTTTCCGTTGTGTGCCGTTATGAACCCAGCCGATGGTGTAAGTATGACCGTTAACATTCACTTTCTCTGGCGTAGCAGAATAAAGCTCATCTAACTTTTTCTGCAGCACTATGTCGGGAGTCTCTTTTTCTTTCATATAAACTTAAACAAGAAGGGCAGTGACGGAATACACCATCACCGCCCTCGGTAAAACTAATAATCAAACATCATGAAAACAGTTCTTAGTTAGCGTCAACACGCTTCAACCATGCGAAGTTAGCGTCGCCTGAGGTCTCGATAGAACCAGAGAACTGAATAGCAAACGGCTCTGTTGATGCGTTCTCATACAGAGGCTTCGCATACAGTGCGATGTTGCTGATAATCATAAAGTTCTCCTTGTTCTCGTCAAGAAGTCCTATTGTACCAGTCACCTTCTGCATATTTACCACAACAGAAGCGCCTTCCCACTTCTTGCCTGTGCCAGCAGGAGAGTCACCACCAGTCATAGTCGCACCAGTGATGGTCTTGTAAGCAGTCTCGCCGAAAGCGAGCTTGATAACATCCTCCGCCTTTGTAGGTACGGTGAACTGTACAGTGAAGTCACCTGCCTCGGCTGATGATGTCCAGTCACCCTGCAAGCCGATAACCTTGTAGTGGTTGATTGTAGGGTCGTCCTGGGAAATCTGAAGTGTGTCAACGGTGACAGGGAGGTCGTAGTCCCAGTCAATACTGATAGCATTACCGCCTGCATCTGTTGCTCCGTCAAGGTCAACAGCAGTCTTGCAGAAGTACAGTGAGGAAAGTCCGTTAAATACGTCTTTCAACTCGGTCTTTGTCTTAAAAGCCATAGTCTTTTCTCCTTTTTTTAATTGTTGTCAATATATGTCGTCAGTCTTGCAGTTATCAATACATAGTGCCAGCCGTCACCATCTGATGATGAGAAGATAACTCTCGGATTGTGTATCATTACGCTTTTCTCCTTGTCTATTATCGGAAAAAGTGCCATCACCGATTTTGTTATCTTGTCTATACGCTGTATGTTCAGCTGGTTTGTTTGCTGTGAGGTCTGCTTGTCTCTCACATATAGGTCTATGTCTATCGTCGTGACATAGTAGTTTAATTCATCTTCTCCTCCTAACTCTCTGTTGCTGATATAACTCGGACAATACACAACGGCATACTCACCAACTTGTTCACTAACCGCTTTCGGACGGTCGAAGTAAACCTTTGGTGTTACAGTCTTTAATGCCTTGTAGGCTGTCTGTATATAGTCGCCGATATTTATCATCTTCCGAATTGCGCTTTAAGAAGTCCTGTTAATGTCTCTTGTAGTTTATTGTCATGTTTTTCGTTTATATCCTTTGCGTATGGCATATTTGCGTACACATATAGCGATACCCAGTGTCTTTTGCCTGTGCTCTTGCCACCTCTAAGGTCTTGCCTATATTGTATCGCTCTCTCTATACCTGTCCGTAGTCCTCCATCCATAGTCGCCTTAAACGGAGCTTTGTTCTCCTTGCCGCTGTAATAATATGGCAACAGATATCTCTCTCCTGCTCTCAGTGGCTTACGTGTCGGCTCGCCTGCTCCTCTTTGATATGGCATAAAGGTGCGGCTTAGTATGTAACGGTGCGTCTTAGGGTCATTCTTTATTACTGATACACCCATACTCGAAAAAAGGTTACCTGTTACACCGAAAAATCCAAGATGCCCACCCCTTTCAAGCCTTGCAATGTTTTCTGATAACGCCTCGGCTCTGTCAACCATTAGCGCATAGGCTTTCTGTGACGCTTCTTGCTTCACGATGTCGCTGATAGTACTTTTGGCAAGTTTGCCAGTCGCTCTCAGTCCGTGCCCTTGTGTCCAGTTTGCCCATTTCATTGCGTTATCAGTCTGTTACTCTCGGACGCTCCCAATAAATGAGTGTCCTGTCATTGTCGGGTTCAATATCTTTTACCTCTCCGCTATATATCACATCACCAACCTTTACCGCTATTCTATCTCCATCAAGTACTTCGTGCGTCCATTCGTCAAAACGTACAGGTATAGAACATTTCCTGCGGTTCATGTCCATGTGGGTGTCACCTGTGGTTGTCGTATCGGTAAATGTCCTTCCTCTGCCATCATACAACACCACTGTAACATCATGTGTTATCTCCTCCGCATCAGAAGGAAACTCATATCGCACATCTTCCGTCTGTTCTTCATCAGAAGCAACATCTTCCGTCTGCTCGGTTTCTTCATCACCGAAAAGGTCGTCATCGTCAGTGTCCGTTTCTTCAAAGGGATTGTCAGGGACGATGAGCCTCGTTATCACTACGTGATGTGGGTATCTGTTATTTTCTCTGATGACTTTCAGCATATTATATGCGGTTGTGGCTGCCCATTGGTGTCAAAATCAGCTGGACGTATGCCATAGGATTGTATCTTTACTGATGTCTTGCCGATAGTCTTTTCTCCGTTCTCTTCATAGATAGCGTTTGCAGCTTTAAGGAACAGTGCTTTGTCTGCCTCTGTGAGGGTGTAGCCTCCGTCGGTATGGTTCCAACCGTTGTCTGTATCGGACGTGTTACCTCTGCGACTTACACCATATACCATCCAGACAAGCAAGTCTGCCTTACAGAGATTGCGTACATTGCGCTCCACAGCCATTGCGTCAGCATTGTAGTCTATGTCCCTATCTACACAGATGCGTACTATCACCTCACTCGGTATGTCGAAATTGACAGAACTTGCCAGATAGTCCATCATCGTGAAGGAGAAAACCTCGGCACTGTCCTCCTTTCGGAGGGCAGCACCTTTGGTCTCTATTATCTCTGTAGCTATACTCATTGTATAAAGGAGTTTAAGCGGTTACAGTACTTACGAACATTCCGTTTGTGGCTGATGGTACACAGAGCTGTGCTGCCTCAGACTCTATATAGATAGAGTGTGTCTCAGGGATAGCACGCTGTGTAAGTACCAGACGACCACCGTCATACAATGCCACCTTGTCTGCATCGTAGCCGAGAGTGATAGGTGCGACACCCATGATATCGCCGAGCTTGCCGTCTGGCACGAAAGCGATATTCTTGCTGTCGAAAGACTCTATCTGTGTAGTCACGATATCCTTTACAGTAGCATCTGCGCTGTCAACATAAGCGTAAGTGTCCTTCGGAACTATTCTCACGCCACACAAGCGGTTAAGCCACTCTGCTATAGTGCCTTCGGCTACATTCTGTGCATTGGCAACGGCTGTAGTGTCGTCGGCTGCAGCCGGGAACATAGCATAACCGATACGTTTCAGCACTGCTGAGTGTGTCAGAAGGTCGTCGTACATATCCTGACTTATCTCAACGTGCAGACCACCATAGTAGTGCTTGTCTCTGCGGATGAACTTTATTCTATCCTTGATATACTTGATTGGGTCAGCTGCAGAACCTTCGGTGGTGCGTGCTGCATTAGTCCACCAACGTGCAGTACCAGTCAGTGTGTCACGGTGTGTAGAGTCGATGAAGTCAATCTCGATGCCCTGCAAGCCACGTGGATTGTTCTTCTCATCTATGACAAACTTACCTGTTGACACGATACGCATACGCTGATGTGTCAGTGCGTTCATGAAAGAGCCAATCAGACCGTCAGTACCCTCATCGATAAGCCCCATAAATACATTACGCATTTCTGGAGTGAGGGCGGCGGCTCCTACCTGTTGCAACAACTGCAGACGCTCTGAGACAATGACACGGTTCAGACGATAAAATTTCTTCATCGTAGGAATGTTACCTGTCTTGCCCTTTACCTCTTTGAGTGCAGCCTCGTAGCCTGGAGACTCTGGGTCAACGTATGCAGGAAGGGTGTTTGCGCCTGTCTCTGCAATCAACTGTTGGAAGGTGTAGCTCAGCTGCAGTGGAGCGAACTCAAAGCCGTCAACCTGAGCTATATCGTATTTCTCGGCATAGCGGTCAACAAACTGCTGCCAAGTGTCATTACCCAATCCATAGGCGATGACGTTATACAAATCTAATGGAAGTGTATTCATTGCTTTGTGGAATTAAAGGGTTAAACTTAGATTACCCACACTATCTGTGGTACAGTGGTGAGGGTTTTCAATTTTGTCAGTACTGCGGCTGTGTACATATGCTCGTACAGCTCACCTGCATAAACAGCGGTGCCAGATGCGACAGTGTTTGCGTCGGTAATCACGATATCCTCTTGCAGATATGCGTTGATACCGAGAGAAGAGAAGGTCTCAGCACCAGTTATTGCTGTGTCGGTATAAGCTACGATAGCCTTCTTGCCGTTTGCATCGACATAGTACTTGATAGGTGTTCCTGCGGGTATCTTGCCAGCAGCAACCCAGTCAGACACATTCTCTACGATGCCGCCTGCAGGATAGACGTGGCGCACGCTGCGCCATACCTTAGAGGCGTGACCGTAAGTCTTGGTCTTAGCGTCAAATGTATTTCCGTTCATAACTTTTACTTTTAGGGTTGTTAATTACTTTTTGTCGCCCCAGCCCTCCTTGCGCTTTTTCTGTGCGAAGTAGTCATCTGCGGCATTGTGTCCTTTCTGACCTCCTTGACCACCAGCTCGTGGCGGCTCAGTGTCAAACCCTGCCTCTTTGAGGTTGCGGTAATAAGCCTTTTCCGCTTCTTTCGTCAAAGCCTTGATGTCCGCATCGGTATCAGGTATCTCTATATCTCTCAACGTTTGTTTCAAGATGTAGGGGTTTTCCTTCAAACCAGCAGTGTTGAACTTGTTTAGGAGTTCTTCACGGACAGATGATAAGATAGAGGCTTTTTCTGCTTTCTTCTTCTCATCTTTTCTTTCTTGCTCCAAGGCGGTGATTTTCGCATTCAACTCCTTAAACCGTTTAGACATCTCGTCATCTGGGTCATCCTTCTGACCAGCGTCTGGCTTTGGTTGCTGTCTTTTCCAATCGTTTATCCTTTCTGATACATCGTGGTTGATTTGACCGTCGATGGTTTTTGCGAGACTGACTTTTCTTTGGATAAACTCATCGGTAAGACGGGTGTCGTCATCTCCAATCTCTGCAAGGGCATCTTGCAACATACCGTCTAATGTGCGTTCACTTAACTGTAACTTGGTGCTTCCAAGTCCTTCTTGAAATTTGGATTTTAGTGCTTCTAAGTCCATAACTCTACGAATAATAGAATGTTTATTTGCAAATTTAGAATAAAATTCTTATTTTTGCAAATAAAATTAGAGAAAAATTCTTATTTTTGTAGATAAAATTAGAAAAAACGTATATTTGATATAGAATTTGTATGTCAGAGTTTGAATGTTTTGTGGATGCCTATGGTCACCAGGTCTATACACAGAACTACATACAGGGACTACGTGATGCAGACACGAAAAAAAGCGATGGGCTGAAAATCATCGCTCAGCGTGGCGCACAGGAGAGGATTTTGGCTCAAAATGCTGATATTCTCATCTGTGGAGGTAACCGTGGCGGCTCAAAGACTTTCTCTTTGCTCCTTGAAGGACTATATGACTGCTACGACTCGCATTTTAACGCTATCATCTTCCGTAGGGAAAAGCCAGACCTTGATGGCATCATAGATGTGCACGACCAAGTGTATAGTCAGTACGGCACATACAATCGCTCAGACAATGACAAGGCATGGTATTTCAACAATGGCGGAAAACTCAAACTGAATTATTACAATGATGAGTTTGAGGACTTCAAGAAGCGTTTTCAGGGACATCAGTATTCTTATATAGGTGTTGACGAGATAACGCAGATGCCATACAATAAGTTCAAGTATATGCTTACTTGTAACCGTAACGCCTATGGCATACGCAACCGCTTTATAGGGACGTGCAACCCTGACCCTGACTGTTGGGTGCGCATCTTCATAGACTGGTGGATTGGTGAAGATGGCTATCCTATCAAGGAACGTGATGGTGTACTCCGTTACTGTTTTATGGACGGCGATGACCCCCATTCTATCTATTGGGGAGACTCAAAGCAAGAGGTGTACGAGCAGTGCAAGCATATCATTGACCCTTTATGGAGTGACAAGTATGCGGAGTTAGGCTACAATAAGGTGGATATGTTTATCAAGTCCGTCACTTTTGTGAAAGCTGCCCTCGAAGATAACGTAAAACTCCTTTCGTCAGACCCGACGTATGTTGCCAACCTCGCAGGACAGGATGAGGAACAGCGTATGCGTGACCTCGATGGTAACTGGAACTGGAAGAATACAGGCTCTGACCTTATCAAAATGGCGGATTTAGAGCAGGTTTTCAATAACTCTCAGCAAGAAGGTGACGGAGTGCGCAGAGCCTCGTGCGATATCGCCTTTACGGGTGGTGATAACCTCGTTATGTGGCTTTGGGAGGGCAATCACATACTCGACCTGTATGTCTGCCGTACGGACTCACGTATCGTTGTAGCAACTGTCAAGGAGAAGTTGGCAGAGTGGGGGGTATTGGAGGAGAATATGACATACGACCTCAATGGCATAGGGCAGTATTTCAAGGGCTATTTCCCGTCAGCGATGCCTTTTAACAATATGGCGGCTCCGATAGCGCAGAACAGTAACGACGCAAAGGGTATCAAGTACCTCTATGCCAATTTGAAGTCTCAATGCGCATATATCTTCTACAAGATGATACTGTCGCAGGAGATAAGCATAGATAATCGTCTGTTAGAAAAAAAGTACTCTGGTAACGGCTATGAGAACCGTCCTCTGCGTGATATACTTATGAAAGAACGTAAATGTTTCCGTCGTGCGGTATCATCAGAGGATAAGGGCTTTGCGCTGATAAAGAAAAGTGAGATGAAACGTATAGTTGGGCACTCTCCTGACTTTTGGGAGTCCCTTTTCTATATAGTTATATTCCAGTTGCATAAGAACAAACATAAAAAACCTAAGGGGCTATGGATGTATTAAATTTTAGAGAGATTTTGGTCAAGCAGCCGTTCTTACAGATAACGGCTCGGAGACCGTTGGAAACACTAAGGGTTGTTGACAAGAAAGATGCTGTTGAGTATGAGGGACAGGACAAAGCGTCATACACGGTATTGTCGCAAGAGGAGATGTTACGTCAGTATTATCCTACAGGACACAAGATAAACAACGAGCTTCTTTATCCCGACATTTGGAAGCAAGACCCTGACACAAAGAAATGGTATCAGCAGAAGATAACACGTTGTTCGTTGGGTTTTCAGCAAGTGATAACAACTAAGCATATTATTCACTTGACGGGTAACGATGTTCAATTTGAACTTGCTGAGGGCGACAAGGATGTAAACAAGCGTGAACTTGCTGTTGGTGAGGATATCAATCCTGACCTGTTGTTCAAGGAAGATGAAGGCAGTCGTGCCCATCTTTTGTCTCTATTCCGTCAAGGATGGCTGAAACTCGGAATGGAGATGGTATTCTATGAGACGGTTCGCTCTCTGATGATAACGGCGGAGTGTGCTGTTGTAGCCTACCGGCGTGGCAAGGGTAACGCAGGCTTCCGTTCATTGTCGTATCTTAACGGCGACAAGCTCTATCCTCATTACGACCCTGTGAGTGGCGAGCTTACCCTCTTTGCCCGTAAGTTCTACGACTATGATGAGGACGGCACGGCGATTACTGAATGGGTGGAGGTATGGGATGATAAGATGTTCTATCGTTTCAAACGCAGTACTCCTGAGAGTTCTACGGTTATCCGCATAAAGGATTGGTTCGGTCTTAACGGTTTTGAGAAAGTCTTGGAGGAGCGACACGGTTTTGACTTCATACCTGTGGCTTATTGCCGTAATGATAACGGCTGTTGTTGGTCTGCGGCACAGGATACCATCGAGAAGTTCGAGGAGGCGATGTCATATTTCTTTGAGAACAACAAGGCTTTTGCCTTCCCAATCCTTGTAGTGTCTGGTGAAGGTGTGGAGTTGAAAGGCGATGCCAACGGTGCGGTAAAGGCTATCTCCATAGACAGCAGTGACGGTGATGCGCATTTCCTTGACCATAACGATGTATCAAACTCATACAACACCCTCTTGACAAAGTTCTACGACCTTATCTATGAGCAGTCTTTCACCGTCAAGCCACCAGAATTGAAGTCAGGCGACCTGCCAGGCGTGGCATTGAAACTGCTGTACTCTCCTGCGATAGAGCGAGCCATAGAAGATGCTCAGATACTCCAACCTCTCCTTGACAAGTTGGTGTATATGGTCAAATATATATGGGGCTTGCATGAGGATTGTCAGGCAGACCTTCTAAGTCTTGATATCAATGCGTGGATTGAGCCTTATGTGCACCAGAATGACACTGAGTTGACCACCAATCTTTCCCAGGCGGTACAGAACAACATTCTGTCTATCCGTACGGCTTCTGAGCGTCTTACCAAGTATGCTAAGAATGACGAGTATGAGCGCATAACCCGTCAGATGAAGGAGAAGATGCTGCTGAACGTAGCAGAGGCTAACTTGAAGCGGACGCACACTGTAAAGGAGGATATCCGCAAACAGGAGACTCTGTTAAAATTCGGCAAAGGACAGGATGTGAACACAGGTCTTGGTGGTGGCAGTGGTCGTACAAGAGAGACGGACGAGAACGGCAACCACCCAGGAGAGAATAATTGGGATAAGTTCGACCAACAGAGATTTTGACGATGAGAACATTGCAGTATAGTAGCAAGACGACATCTCTTGCATCGGTATATGACCTCAGTGTAGACGAATTGGCTTTCGTTGACCTTATAGCATCAGGATGGGACACCAGCGATGCTTTCTGCTATACTATGACAGAAGAGGCAGAGGGTATGAGCACATCGGCGATAGACAAGGGCGCTCGTGAGATTTTGGCGCGCCCAGGAGCAAAGAAGCGTATCAGGGAGTTACGTAAGACTGGCATCAATGAGGCTGCCAAGGATGCTGTACGTAGTGCCAGAGAGCCAGTAAGGGATGATGAGGATGTATTGAAGCAGTTATCCAAGGAGAGTATGCTTCGTGACCTCTATCTTGCGAGAAAGAAGATGAAGATAGGCTCAAAGGACTGGCTTGACACTAACAAGATGATAGCGGACATCACCCGTATGAAACAGGAGGAGGTAAAGACGGAGGACAATACCGTCCATTTCTATCTCCCCCTGACGTGTAACAAATGCTCTCTGTATATCGTAAACAAGCAGAAAGAGCAGGAGATGTTGCGTCAATAATGTTAAAAATTGTAGAAAAATCGCTTTTTTGTTGTTTTTCTGCTTGTTATTTACTATCTTTGTAATTGCAATTCACACTGACCAAATATAATTGTAAGGTTAAACAATAGAGGCGGATAGATTTTTTGCTATCCGCCTTTTTTTTATTTGCTTGTCTGTCTTTCTATGAGATGTCTCTTTATCTCTTCTTTCTCTGCATAATAGTCGTTATCTCCTATTGTTACAGCATCCTCCATCAGCAGCTTCAAGAATGTCTCCAATGTTTTGAGTTCCTTCTCGTCGTCATGTGAGAAGGCGTTGATACAGTGGAACATCTTACAGTATGACGGGTATTCCACCGCCCACACGCCGGTATTGTGCTCTATGCGTGTCACCATACACGTCTTACTGCCTTCCAAGTCCTTCTCTGCCTGTTCTCCGAGTTGTTCTTTTATAGCCTTACGCTGATACTCGGTGATTTCTCTCTCTGAGTTCCTGATGATGAACTCTCCGATAATAAAATTGTCTTTTCTCTTTTCCATAGTGGTAGTGTTTTTAGTCTGTTTCTTCTATGTATGTCTCTTTGTTCAAGTTTACCTTGTCCTCGCTTTTAAGGAATGTCTCGTTTCTTATCACAAACGGCGTGAGCAGGTCTCTCATCATTATGCCATAGAGCTTGTACTGGTAGCCGTCTCTGTCTCTTTTCTTGTCAAAGCCCATAGATGACAGGGTATGTCCCACTTTCTGTTTTGTAGGGCAGTCCACGCCGTTATCCTCGCAGAAGTCGGCTATACAGTTGTATATCTCTGCCGATGTCACCCATATATTCGCCTCATTCCTTGCCTGTGCCTCTGCACGTACGTGATAGGCATTAGCCCAGGCTATTATCGGGTTTCCGTGCAGCTGTGCCAACAGCAGTTGTCTCCTGCTTCCCTCTGCATCAGGGAACTGGAACTTACGTTTCCTTATCTCTCTTGTACCTCTCATCACCCAGTTGAAGATACCGCTGTACTCCTTTGCAAGCTCGTGAGCAAGTTCCTTGTTCTGTTTCTCTTCTGGTATAGTGACCTCAAAAGACACAAACTGCAGTCTGCGTATAAACCCTAACGAGTTGTCATCGGGGTACGGCAAGTCATTGAGATTAAAGATAAGGTACGGCAGTCGGAAGTTCTGTGCCACATTACCGCCTATTGCCCTGTCTGTTACAGGCTCTCCGCTGACTATTCTCTTGAATACACCTGTCCTTTTCTTCCCAAAGGTACGTGAGTCACTGTCAGACGACCAGTTGAAGATGGCATCGCGCAATAGTAACCTCGCACGCATACCCTCATCACCTCCTGCAGTCAACTCGTCATAATCCACTCCGCTTATCCTGCTCTTGCCGAATACTCCCATAGCAGTCTGATACACCACACTCTTACCGTTAGCACCACTGCCTATCAAGACAAGGCACAACTCCACCTTTGACCTCTCCTTACCCTCTGACTGCTCATAGACAGTACCTCTCTCTATCAATCCCAGTCCTAAGAACATCTGCAGTATTATCCTGCTCCTCTTGTCAGGCAACACCTCTTTCAAGAACTCCTGCCACTTAGGACACTTAGCCTGTGGATTGTAAGGGTACGGATGATAGTACAGACAGTGATATGACGTAGAGAAGCTGTGGAAACTGCAATCCTCTAACTCCAATACACCGTTGCTGAAAGCCACAATGTCTAACCTCGGCTCTAACTTGTTCGTTATCTTTATAGAACGCATAAAGTCAAACTTGAACACATCACGCTTACGCTTCTGAGACAACTTCAAACCTATACGCATCATCCATAAGTCAAACGCACTCTCTACCGCATCCATACTCACAGGAACATATATCCTGCCGTCAAAAACATAGAATACACCATTGTGCCACTTCAAACTACACCTCGCAGCAATGTTGTATATCTCCTCTATCAAGGCATTCTCTACCTCAGGCTCATAACGATAGTGAACATCACGAAACATCTGAACAACCTGAGACATCCTACTGTCTATACCCTGACTCAAACTAAATAACTCATCGTACACTAACGTACGCATCTCAATCTCTGTCATAATCAACCTCCTTCTTCTAATTCTATAACTCTAAATCCTAACTAATAAATAAACCGTATCAACTATATTTTACTTAAATAATTGACAAAAGTCAATTTTAACCCCGATAATTCATTTTTGTGATAAAAACACAAATCATACACACTGTATAACGTGCAGATAATCACATATATACAAATTTCGTGTGAACGAGTGAACGCACCAGAGGGGGGCACTAAGAATTTCTACGAGCGTGAACACGAACGCAAAAACATAGTTTTTATTCATATAATACACAAAGTTAATAAATTCTACGCAATTAGACAAATATTCATACATAAATAGAATTTTATTCATACATAACTGTGATAGAACTTGAATTATTTTACATTTTTTTAAGTATGTTAATTTAGGGAATTTTAACAATTGGAAATTCGGAGAGAAAAATTTTGGGAAAAATTTGGGAGAAAAATTTTTGAAAAAAAATATTTAGGGGAGGTCAATAGGGGTCCCCATTTGACTTACATCAAGGGGGGTGTATACCCTTTCACTTAAAAACTATACATAAAGACGGCTAAATGTGCATAAAAGTAACATTTTGTTACTTTTTAGTGTGCGTTTGTGTCGCTTTGCAAGCGTTGGAACGTGGCGCATAATAAAACGTTAGTTTGTTTGTGTATGTGCGAAATTATGCGTACCTTTGTAATAGATAAAGGATAAAACGTTATCCGATGAGTTAGCGACAATATAAAACAGGGAAAATTTCCCTAAAACATATTATTAACTTAAAAAATTTGAAATTATGACTACAAGAAACGAAAAGCAAATCAAGAATTTGCAGAAAGAAGAAACCAGGAAAGCAACGGTTAAAACTTCTAAGGGAGGAACAACAGACCCAACGGGCGAAAAGATGGAGAAAACAGACAAAGCGACCTTTGTCAAACTCTTTCAAAAAGTTGTTAACAATCATCTTTCCGAGATGCTCGCGGAAACTTGCAAACTTGCCCAAAGTAACGAAGAATTAAAAGAGGAGGGCGCAAAAATTGCAGAAATGCTGAATGAGTTGCAAAAGTATTCTTGCCGTTGGCAATCTTTAGGAGATGCAAGTTTAAGCAAAGATTCTTTCAAATCTCGCATAATGAGAGAAGACGAAGAAACGGGCTATTATCTTGTAAGAAATGACGGCACAGTTTCCGAAATTGCGGGAAATTTACACTCATTCTTTGTATATAACAAAGAACGTGAAAGGATTGCAGAACGTAAGAGGTTACAAGCGTTTAAGAATTTGAGCCGTGAAGAACAAATTAAACTGCTTTCTTCTTTGATGTAAGACACACAGACAATTAAAACAAATTAGGCGGATTATTTCCGCCTTTTTTGTTGCCCTTTACCGTTTGGGGGTTTATGAGGTCCGAAACCTCAAAAGGGCACAAATAACATAATAAAGCGTTTATATTCTGTTAAACGTATTAGCCAAGAAAGACGGCAAAAAGCCGTTTTTTTTGTTGTCCGTTCCAGGCGGATGCGAACAAATTGTTTTGCATCCGTATTAAGTCGGGAGATAAAAAGCGTAAATAATTGTTTTCGTCGCTTGTCATAGCGATGACAGCGCAAAGAAACGTGCAAGTACTTGCAAGAATTGTTTGAGGAAAGCGTGCTATTTGTGAGATTAAAGAAGAAAACATTACGCAACAGAAAAAATCATATTCTTTTTTATATGTGAAAAAATCGGAGAGAAAAAACGATAGAGAAAAAACTCCGCTGCGCTGCCAGTGCCGAAAGTGTGCGAAGTGGTTAAACGCACATAGTAGGCTAAAGGGAAATATTTTAGTTCACATTTTAATTTTCCCGTTCAGGTAAAAAATGATATTAACCACGAAACAGATTGTTATCTGTGGGATGGGTAGAATAAAGAAACGTTTGGGAGAGTCCGACAAACTTCCTCCATCTATGGACAAATAGAAGGCAAAAACGGAGGGCGTGCATTTGTTTGTGCGCTCTCTACTAATTATTAACCAATTAAAAGAAAAGATTATGAAAATAGAAGTTTATGACCCGATTACATTAATTGTTGTTTGGGAAAAAGATTACGAAGCACAAAACAAGAAAGATGCTATAACGAGAGCTGCGTATGATTTCTGCGAAGAAACAAGTTTCAGCCCTGGCGATTTTAATGTACGTGTTAAGTGATTTGCCTACGGCATACGGAGAAATCCGTGTGCTACTAATTGTTTAACTAAAAAACTAAGAATATGGATACAAGAGAAATGCTGTCCCTCGCCCTGGCGATATGTGCAGGCGTGGACGTTGACACAGAAAAAGAAGAAATTGCAAAGGCTTATCCCGTGGCATATTTTGATATGACACAGGGCTGAGGATTTTTTGTCTGACTCGCTTTGTGGAAAATCACAAAGTGAGTACGATTGTTTAACCTACAAAGAAAAAAGAAAGATGAAAAAGTTTGTATTTGCACTTATCGGTGTTGTAGTTCTCACAAGTTCCGTAAACCTTAGAAGCGCAGTGTATTTCGTGGAGGATGGCTATTATTTCCACCACAAAGGAGATTGCGCCCTGAAAGACAGAGGGAAAAGTGAAAAGAAAATCTACATCACTACGACTGAGGGAGCGATAGAAAACGGCTACCACGAGTGCACGAAATGTCACTAAAATTGTGCCTGGGAATTTTTTGCCTGCTCAAATCGTAGAGAAATCTCGGTTTGAGTACGATTTTTAACTTAAAACTTAGAGATTATGATTAAAAGACAAATTCTTGCGGCATTTTTGTTCGCACCGCTCATCCTTATCCTTACGGGACAACTCTCTATGATGATTATCGGAGTTATTTATGCTGGGTGGCTATCCTCAAATGAAAATCTAAGACCATTTTACAGGAAATTGCTCGCTGATGTTGAGAAAATGTTTCAGTAATCTGTGCCTGGGAATTTTTGCCTTGCTCGGAGCAAATGAAAATCTTGCTCTGAGTACGATTGTTTAACCTAAAAAAGAAAGAATTATGAATAAAAGATTTGAAACTTACACAAATTCTCTCACTCCGATGAAAAAGAAAATCGCAGAGGAAGCCATCAGGGAATTTCTGGCTGGCGAGAAAGAGATAATAAAAAAGGTCGATAGCCCTAAGGCTGTTTATGACCTTTGCAGAGATTTGCAGTTAGAAAGCGACGAACACGCAGTTATTGTTCTCGCTAATCAGCGTTACGGACTGATTAGGAGAATGGAAGTAGCGAGAGGCGGACTGACGGAAACTCTCTTTGATGTTCGTGTGGTAATGCGTGAATGTCTGCTGAATAATGCCACCGTCTTATTCTTGGTGCATAATCATCCGTCTGGCGATACGATGCCGTCAAGAGAGGACGATAATCTGACAAAGAAAATGCAAGATGCAGCTCGTCTTCTGCGCATCCATCTTGCCGACCACGTAATTATTGGTAACGGAAATTATTTTTCCTACCAAGAAAACGGGAAATTGTGATTTTTTTGCCTCGGTTTTGTCTGATTTTTCGGACAGAACCACAAATAACCGAAGAAATATTTGCGGATTTTGAAAAACATCCGTACATTTGCACTGCAAACTTGCTTTTCAGGTTTGTCATAATTTCAAATTTTTAAGTTATTAATTAGGACATAGGGCTGTGAAGCTCTGTGTCCTTTTCTATGCCTAAATCTTACAAAGACGGTTACTTTGTAGGATTTCTTATTATTAACCAAAACTATAAGAAATATGATTACGAAATTAGGAAAAGCAGACAATCTGTTTATGCTTGGCGCAAACGGAATGGAAGAACTTGAAAGAGTCCATATTGGTAAAGGTACGAAGATTTACGCTTACGGCTTTGCCATGAGCGAGCAGTATTTCGTCGTCTATGATGATGAGATGCACGCAGTAGAGATTTGTACGGGAAATCCTGACGAAGTTTCCGAGACAGACCTTGAACGCTATTTCTCAGAGAAAAAGACGCTTGACGATACTACAAGACCAATTTCTAAGCAGTTCGGTATCGGTTTCTATTATGACGAAAGCGGAGAGATAATCCCTGATGACGTTATAGAGAAATCCCTAAAACGTGCGGAAAATCTTGCAAACCTAAGAAAGCGTGTGGATGATGAGAAAAAACGCAAGGACGCAGAGACAAAGGAAAATCTGCCGAAGTTATATCCGTATCTCACACGATGCGAGATGTACGACTACAAGACGTGCGGAAAGAATATCCGTACAGAGTTGAAAAAGAACTTCCCGAAAACAAAATTCTCTGTCAAGTTCAGCCGTTTCAGCGGTGGTAATTCTTACGATATCACATGGACTGACGGACCGAAGGCAGAAGATGTTGACGCTATCGTGCGAAAATATCAAAACAAACACCCTGACGAGTATTCTATGGGTGACTATTGGGACGAGAAGCAGAGCATCTTTAATAAAATGTTCGGCTCTGTCGGCTACGTGATGACAGAACGTTGTATCTCTGACGAAGCTGTGGAAAAGATACGTGCAGAATACTCTGACCTTACTGACGATAACGCACAGAACTACATTTTCAAGGATGAAGATGCAGAGCATATTCAACGCCATATGCGTTGTTGGTCAGTGAAAGATTTGTTACGCCAAATCGCCTATGGTAGAGATTTCCAGGAGCCAGAGAAGAAGCAAGAAACCGTCTGCGTAAAAACTGACGGTCTGCAGATTGTGGAGTATTCCGAAAAAGCGTTTGCCGTTATCGGTAACACAAAGGAATACAAAGATGATTTGAAAAAACTCGGTGGTCGTTTTAATGCTCGCTTGTCTTGCGGTGCGGGATGGATATTCAGCAACAAGCAGAGAGAAGCCGTTGAAGCGATTATCTAAGCCTGTAATGCCGGTGATGCCTTGCGGTGTCACTGACAGCCATATTATTAACCAAAAAGGAAAGATTATGAGAACAATGGACAAATTTGACAGGATTGCTCACTCTATGGGCTTTACTCCAACTTATACGGGTAGTAATATCCGTTCCTTGTATTCTTACAACAGGAAAAATGCAAAGGGAGAAGCCTTGCAGATTGATATGTCTGTAAGCAGTGGTGTGACTCTGCCTACTACGTGGCTGAAAAAAGGCTACACGAAGGAACTTATCACCGATTGGTGGTGTGTAGATACATTCGTCACGAACAAAGACGGAGAGTGCTACAAGGACTATGACCCTACGTGCAAGCCGAGCGACGACGGAAAACGGTGGGTGGTAGATTTTGACTGGCACCTGAAAGCCACAGAAGAAAATTTCGTGAAACTGCTGACGGAGATACTCAGACGTTTCAACGGATAAGCCTCAGAGCGGAGATATGGAAACGTATCTTCGCTTTCTTTTTAAGTATAACCATAAAATTATAAGAGTATGAAAAAAGAAAGTATTGACAAACTGCAGACTATCTACAGAGAACTCATGCAGATTGAGGAAACGACACTCGCAGAAATGATAACAGAGGTTGTTCGTGCAGAAACAGTAATCACGAAAGTGGGCAAATTCTCTTTCTATGACTTTGCATCAAAGGAAGCGTGTAGAGAAGTGATGCAAGGAGTATATCACGATGGCGGCTTCAAAGTTGCGTCAGATGGGTATATCCTTATCGCTATTCGTGAAGAGTACGACAAGGACTTTGAAGGAAAAATCCTTGCGAAGGACGGCTCTTTCATAGAACAGCGTTATCCACGATGGAGAAGTGTCATTCCTCAGGAAGAAGGGGAGTTTTACGAGATAGACGAAAGCAAATTCACTGAGCAACTTGCTAAGATACGTGCAGAGTATAAGATGCAGTATGTAAAAGCCAAGCGATGGGATAGTTCCTGGGTAGTGAAGATTGGTGGCGCATACTATTCTGCCGAGTATTTCGCAAGGGTGCTTACGGCAATGAAGTATATCGGCATTACAAAGGTGCAGATAACAGAGCGCAATGTGCTCTTGCACAAAAGTGACGATGCAATTCTGATACTGATGCCGAGGTACATCACAGAAAATGATGTTGCCGACTATTCAGTTATTGAACTCTAAGCCTATGATGGGACAGAATAAATCTCTGTCCTGTCAGCCATTATTAACTCAAAAAATAGAAAGAATTATGAAACGATTACAGGATTTTACAAAGAGCGACCTCGCAAAGTTGCGCAAGGAGATAGTTTTGAACTCTCTCTATGTGCACGACTTCGAGAACTCTTTTGGTATTTGTGCGGAGAGCGTGTGCGCTTTCTTTGACGGTTACTTTGAAAACATCTGTGAGATTGCCGCAGAAGATAATTTCAAGTGGAGTTATGAAAAGAATTACAGAGATTTTCTTAACAAGTATGATACTATTGAAAATCTATATTCTTGGCTATATTGCTTTGAAGATTTTTCTTGGGTAAAGTACGAAAATGAAGAAGAATATAGGAAGGTAGCATAAAGACACAACATAACAAGTAGCCTTAGGGCGGTAAGCGAGTGAGATACTTGCGCCGCCTACTATTATTAACCATACAAAAAGAAAGAATGAACATGAAAAAGTTACAAGAGTATTGCTCTAATTGTTGCCAAGAGGTGACGATAGATGCTGAGTTCAAGATGCAAGTTTGCCCTAATTGTGGTAAAGTCATTCTTCCTTGCTCTATGTGCGACATGGATAGCGCAAAATGTAATGCGTGCAAACTGAGAGTGCAAGACACCCCATACGAGGTTTACCACAATTACCCACCTATCCACGTAGAAGGTCTGTACTATTTGGATGACAACGACAACAAAGTCACTCCATTTAGTATCTACTTTTCTTCGGATTTGCGCATTTGGCGAGATGATGTGAAAGAAACTCACGGCCGTGCATACACGATGTACGGAGGTGCGCACGGCACTACTCTCGCTCCTGTGTATCTGCCTGACGGCACACAATACAGAAATGAGGATTTGGCAAGCGTTTCCGCTTACTACAAAAATGGTATTATATCAGATTTTCATCACGAATAAAAGGAGGGTGTTATGAACTACCAACAGAGAAAAGAAAATGCCAGAGCAAAGGCTATTGACTGGCAGTCGAAAGCAAGCGAGGAGAGAACATCTTACTATGACCTTGCAAAGATTGGAGAGTATTTTTACAAACTTGGTAAGCGTTACGGACTTCTGAGAGAGTTCCGCACAAACGCCATACCTTGTTAGTGCCTATGCCTGAGCAGAAAAAACTGCTTGGGCAACTATTGTTTAACTAATAGAAAGGAAAAAGAATTATGAAAACATTAGACGAAATTATTAACAACGAGAATTACACAAAGTTGAATGGCGCATTAGTTGACCGTAGTATTGAACTTGCAGGAAAAATCAGAGAGGCTATGCAGTCGGCAGAGATAGAAGAAATCGGTGATTATTCTATCCGCACGGTTAGAACCCGCTCAGGGTTCAGCGATACTGCTTTATATATAGAGGCGATGGTGGATAGTAGTAACTGGGGGGCTACACCCGAATATCACAGTCTCGAAACTTCTGGGAGTGGTTACTATACTGGTGATTTCAACTGTTGGATACAGGCAGCTGCTGGTAAAGACAGACTAAAATTCCTCAACGATGCAAAGAGCATCTTAGAAGAAATAGAAAAAATCAAACAGAAGAGAATCGAAGATATAGAAAAAGTACTAAAAGATGTTGAAAAACTATAGAAAGAACAATTTGTTTAACCATACAAAAAGAAAGAAATATGAAAAGATTATGAAGTACGACAGAAGAAAAATCATGCAACTCGCATGGCAGTTTGTGAAGCGTAACGGCTACACACTCAGAGAAGCGTTACAGGTAGCGTGGTGTAACATCAAACTTCTTTCGGAATTAGAAAGACGCATCGTGCACTTCTATTTCCAGAAGGTTGACGGAAGTCCGAGAGAGGCTTTCGGCACTCTGATGAAAACACTCCTTCCTCCTACATCGGGAGATGAGCGCAAGCGTAATGACACTGTACAAGTGTATTATGACACAGAAAGACAGGAGTACAGATGTTTCAAGAAAGCCAATCTGCTAAGAATGGCTTAAATGCCTCTAATGGGTTGTCTATGGAATGACAGCCCATACCTATTGTTTAACCCTTAAAAATGAAGAATATGTTAGGAGAAAAACTAAAAGAAGAAAGCAGAAAAATCTTTGCAGAGTTCTATGAAGCCTTGGAGGAAAAACAGGATGAGTTCGAGAAATGGGCTAAAAACCTCTTTGATACAAAAGGGTGTTTTATGGCTGATTTTGAAATCACGAGAGACAAGGAAATAAAGTTCAAACGTGAGCGATGTGTCTTGTCTATCCACTATTACCGACCTTTGTGTATGATGTTCTCAGGATATGAGGTTATGGTATATCGCACAGAAGGGATGATATCTTACATGGTAGTAACCACTGTAACAGAAGGAACTTTGGTATGAAGAAACCCCAGTTGATACGCACGAAAGATGTAGAGATAAAAAGAAATTGTCGCTCCTTGACTTTGCGTGTGCCTATGCGTGACATATTGCTTAGCAAGGGAAAGATACAGGAGATTGTCAATTACTTTCGTGAACATGGATATTGCGTCAGCAAACGGGCGATAGAACACAATTACCATCAGTGGATGGTATGTGTGGATAGTGGTTACAGGGGTAGTAATTACCATCTGTTGACTACACATAACGAAACCTACAAGGAGATAATGTTTCAGGCTTCATCACTGAGCAAGTTCTGCGCTGATTGGCAAGTTACTTGTCCTTGAAATGCCTTTCGCAGGGCGTGGATTGTACCATTCCCTGCAACTATTAACCAATTTGCAAGATTAGATTAAAATTATTAACTTTGTAGCTATATGGCTATGTAAAACAGGAGGAAAAGAATTATGAAACAGTTATTTGTAAGATTTCACGTTGGGCGTGGAGGTCGTTTTTACAACCAAGGTCATCTGTCTTACGTAAACGAGTTGATAGAAAACTACCTGTCAGAGATAGATAAAAAATATAAAACGCATTGGTGCCCGACTGGGGCATTAAGAAAGTTTTGATGCGCGGAGTAGTTTTTATGAAAAAAAATGTGCAAGTATTTTGCAAATAGAAATATTTACATTATCTTTGCACTTAAAAGCTACAACAGATATAAGAATGGAACAGAAAACAGTAACATTGCGTCTGCCGCAGGATATGGCAGACTACATCACTCGTAACGGTGATGGAATGACGGACGGAGTTAAAGACATCATCGGAACCCTGCAACGCCATGAACGCTATGCAGATATGGAACTGCGCGGACGCTTCTCGGCTGACGAATGGAAGTTCCTTGCGGACTCGCTGAACGGCACGATGATGCTTGACGACTTCCGTTTCATGGCAGATGTGTTGGTGTCGCACAATGAGGAAAGTCAACTTTATGACAAGACTGCTGACAAGTGGAACATAGACCTCGCAGACCTCAACCGCAAGTGTGCTGCACTCACGGCCACGCAGACGGAGGCTCTCTACCGCCGCATTGAAAAGTTTTGGGTGCATCCTGAAGCTGACCTCGATATGTGGGCACAATACTAAAATTCGATATTAAATGCTGTGCCAGATAGCAAAAAAAATCCCAAGGGCATGGGCAAAGACTATGACGAAGAAATATAAGGTTTACTCCGAAGTTGAAACTGTCATTAACAACAGTATGACGCTCAAGGAGAAACTTGTTGTTCTTGACGCAATCAAGTTTGAAGGACGTCCTGGATGTAAAGCGGCAGAAGAGTTGTATCGCATGTGGCGTAGTCGTATTAGCAGAAAACAAAGCGTGCTGAAACAAAATCTACATTCTAATGATTCTTTTTCATATAAGAATCATTACAATCGTTATTATTACCCAATCTTTCCTTTTGTTCACAAGATGGTAAGTGATTACGAGACAATAGGCAGAGACAATGAGGTGTTGCCATTGATAGAACAGCTTGCAAGCCTCGTAAACGTATCCCCCTTTTGCACAAGTAATAATAGTGCGTCATTAAATGATGTCAGGAGTGGTCTATTTGTCCATCAGCGATTAGGTGACTATTCCGAATGCCGTCAGACCTTAAAAGAAGCTGGGAGAATAATTTCCAGATATGCGGATGAATATAAACGAACGGTTCTTCCTGCCGTAAAGGCTTACAAGGAGAAAAGTGAACAATGTGAGAAAGAACAGCAGGAATGGCACAGGCAACTTGGAATGGCTAAGTATAAAGTTGGGACGGTCTATACACAACAAAATTATCTCACATCACCGTTGACAACTACAAAGGACGATAATGTACTGTTATACCCATATTCATTTGTTCCACATGAGGAAGTGGACGAAGACTGGGAATGTTATTCTAAAGCATGGCATCGGGCGCACGGTCCAAAGCGCACGGTGACTGATAGGGAGGTTCGTGTGTATAAGTGGGGCAAGGGTTTGATACAGACGATTGAATTGTCGAAGTGGAAACCGGGCTTCATGGTAGAGGTCGTAGCTCAGGTGTTGGGTCTGCAGCAACCGAAGGTAGAGAAGTCGCTGCGCAAGTTCCAGCCATCGCCATGGGTGGATGTTAAGCGGTCAGTGAAGCGCAACGGCATCCAGTTTTATAACCTTACGATGGGGAAATACACAGTGGGTGTGGTGGCGTATGATGAAAGTTGCGATATTCATTATCACGGTGAAACGAAAGAAACTGCGTTGGACGGTCTGCGCAAGAAGAAGGAAAAACTGGATTCAGACAAACAACGCTGGGCTATGGAGGGCAGTGCCTTGCTGAATGCAAGCGAAGCCCATGACCGATGGGGATTCTGTTGGCCGGGTATGACAGAATTTGCCAATGCCATAGGCTTCGATGTTGACGGTTCATATACTGTCGCACAACTCCGCAATGCGGTCAACCACCTTTCTGACCGACGTATTCTCGGTAAGTACCGCCGTGAACTTGAAATAGCAAAAATTATTAACTATTGACAAAATGACAATACTTCAATTATCAAAACATGCGCAGTCATACTATGACAGGCTTAAAGCCCCCAGCCTGGCGCAAGGGTGGGAAAAGTACGTTGCCACCGACGGAACTACATGCCTGTTCGTTAA
>Ga0310691_10000558_pt1 | contig 67439 bp, 57 predicted proteins | sample 176DNAGHGlowgp2_FD_203887 | JGI IMG/M metagenome (GOLD analysis project Ga0310691, IMG submission 203887) | Sheep rumen microbial communities from Palmerston North, Manawatu-Wanganui, New Zealand - 1766 DNA GHGlow gp2 (v2) (version 2) | ecosystem: Host-associated > Mammals > Digestive system >...
CGGCGGCCTCCATCTCCTCCTGGGAGCGGATGGCGGCAATCTCCCGCTTCTCCTTGCGGTGCTTGGCGCCAAAGTTGTTCTTGGTGCTCTCGTTCATGCGGGCATACGTCTCCTTCACCTGCTTCTGGATCTCCTTCTGCATTTCTTCCTGCTCGGCTTCCGTCATGGCAGGCTTGAAGCGGTCTCCCTTCTTACGGCCCTTGCCGGAGGCCTGGGCGGCGTTGTCCTTCCGCTTGTTGTCGTTTTTCTTGGGGGCTTTATCGGCCTGTACCTTGGTCACGTCCACTTTCTGGGAGCCGGCGGACTTGATGCGCTCACGCTTCTTGCCCTTCTTGGGGTCGAACTGGGAAAGGTCGATTTTGCCCAGCACCTTGAAGGGAGCGGCAGCCTGAGGGGCAGCAGGAGCGGCGGCAGGTTCTTCCACTGGGGTCGGGGTGGAAGGCACCTCGGGCTCCGGCTGGGGCTCGGGTTCCGGCTCAGGTTCAACTACGGGCTCCGGTTCGGGTTCGGGTTCAGGCTCTACCACAGGCTCGGGTTCCGGCTCCGGCTCAACTACAGGCTCCGGTTCCGGTTCGGCCACCGGTTCCGGCTCCGGCTCCGGCTCCGGTTCGGCCACGGGCTCCGGCTCTGCCACGGGTTCCGGCTGAGGCGTCACCGTGCGGGAGAGGTTGTTGCTCTTGATCACGGTCACGCGTTCGGGCTCGTCCTCCTCCACGTCTTCTTCCTGCTTCTTGGAAGCCTTGTCCAGGATTTCCGTGAGCTTCACGTCCACCTTTTCGGCCTGTTCCTTCAGTTCCAGGTCCTTGCCGAATTTCTTGTGCAGCTCCGGCAGGAACTCGTCCGAAATCTTGAGGTTCGGATTGGCGTCTTCGATAGCGGCGCCTTGGGAATTAAGGAAATCCACCAGGGTGTCAAGCCCGATGTTGAATTGTTTGATGAGTTTTGATAGTCTTACTTCTGCCATATATTAACCCCTTTTTTTTCTAAAATTAATCCTCAAACTCTTCGCGCAGGATGCGGAGCACCTCTTCCACGGTCTCGTCCTCCAGGTCTGCGCGGGAGGCTATATCGGCCGCAGAGAGGGCCATGACGCTGCGGGCGGTGTCGCAGCCGATAGACTGCAGGCGCTCGATCACCCAAGGGTCTATCACGTCCGTGAACTCGCTCAGGAGCACGTCGTCCTCCTCCTGCTCGCTCTGCTGGATTTCGCGCCAGACCTCAATCTCGCGGCCCACCAGCATGCCGGCCAGCTTGATGTTCACGCCGCCCTTGCCGATACCCTTCTTCACCTCATCGGCATGCATGTACACCTTAATCTTGTCCTCGGGACTGGAGCCCAGGTCTATGCGGGAGATGCGGGCCGGATTGAGGGCACGCTGAATCATGAGCTGCGGGTTGCTGCTCCACTGAATCACGTCGATGTTCTCGTTGCGGAGTTCGCGGACAATACCCATGATGCGGGAGCCCTTGACGCCAATGCAGGCGCCGATAGGGTCGATGCGGTCATCATAGGATTCCACGGCCACCTTGGCGCGCTCGCCGGGGATGCGGACCACCTTCTTCACGGTGATGAGCCCGTCGTAGATTTCCGGCACTTCCATCTCGAAAAGCTTCTCCAGGAAGCTGTCGGAAGTACGGGACAGCACAATGTAAGGCGTGGTGTTGTTCTTCATCTCTACGCTCTTGATGATGGCGCGCACGGAATCGCTCTTCTTGAAACGCTCGCCGGGGATTTGCTCGCTACGGGGCATGCGGAGCTCGTTGCCGTCCTCGTCCAGGATAAGCACCTCGTTCTTCCAGGTCTGGTAGACCTCACCGGTAAAGATTTCACCTACGCGCTCGGAGTATTTCTTGAACACATTGGCCTTCTCGATATCCATGATACGGCCCTGCAGGTTCTGACGGATGTTCAGGATGCCGCGGCGGCCGAAGGAAGCCAGGGAGAGCTTGCGGGCGAAGGTGTCGCCAATCTCGTAGTCGTCGTCACCGGTTTCGGCCTTGATCTCGTCCAGGGTAATCTGGGTCACAGGGTCCTCCACCTCTTCCACCACCTCGAAGTTCTGGTAAATCTCGCAGTCTCCCTTGTCCACGTTGATAATGACGTCGAAATTGTCTGCGCTGCCGTAGGTCTTGGCCAGCTGGGTAAGGAAAACGTCCTTCAGAACGCCCAGCATCACGGGACGGTCGATGCTCTTTTCTTCCTTGAAATCCTTGAAAGCGTCAATCAAGGTGATTTCTTTCTCTTTTTCTTTTGCCATGTTTATGTTTATATTATTTAAATTCAATGTACGGAGTCACGGAATTGATATCGGCCAGGGAGAAGACCTCCTCATGCTCCACCTTCTCCTTCTTCTTCTTGCCTTCAACGGCTTCCAGGGCTGTATATTTGAGGCCGATACTGTTTTCATCGGCCTTCAGAAGCGTTGCCGTGAGACGGCGGCCACCCTTGAATTTGACGTCCACCTGGGTGCCGATGGCCTTGAGGTACTGGCCCAGCACCTTGAAAGGACGGTCCAGCCCGGCCGATGATACCGTAAGGGCATAGTCTTCCACATCCTGGTCGAAGACCTCGTGCATCACCTTGTCGATGGCGGCGCAGTCTTCCCAGTCCACTATCCCCTCCTCCTTCTCGATGACAATCTCAATGTCATTGTCTGCGCTCACGCTCACCTCCACCAGGAAGCAGCCCCGCTCTTTCACCGCCGGCTCAATGGCCTGAATGATCTTTTCTTTGTTCATGCTTTTCATAAAAAAAGATAGGGGACCGCCGTCCTCTATCTCGTTCACGGGTGCAAATGTACGAAGAATTATCCGGAAATGCAAATTCCGGGCAGGCATATCTGATAATCAGAAACAGAAGCCTTTTTTCAGGAAGTTTCTGAGCGAGAGATGCGTAATACCGTTTTCGTCACGCTGGGTCAAGAGCGGTGTTGCGCTAATGACATATTTGGGATGATTGTCCTTGATTTTCTCCAAAGGGCCAAACTCCCTGTCCCGTGTGGATTCTTCAGAAATGATGTAGCTGGCCTGTACATAGATTGTTTTACCTGGTTTACGGCAGACGAAATCCACTTCTCCGGCATTCAAGACACCCACGTTTACTTCATATCCCAGGTAAAGGAGCTGCTTGTAGACAGCATTTTCAATAACCTTCTCTATGTAAGAGTCCATTGCTCCGGAAGCCCGGAGATTACGGAGGCCCAGGTCGTCCCAATAGACCTTCTCGTTGGACTCGAAGAGTTTCTTGCCGTGGATATCATAACGCTGCACTATATCCAGTAAAAAGGCTTCGGCATAATATCCCCGATAGAGGAGGATAAGATTGGGAGAGACATCCTCCTGCCGCGATTTCATATACTTGGAAATGCTATTGGCAGAGGAAAGCTTGCCCGTAGTATCGGCATAGAAATCAATGAGATTGTTCATGAAAGGGATATTGCGTATGTCGTGGCGCTCGATGATGTCCTTGAGCATGATGGTATTGAACACGCTGGTAAGGTAGGCCCACACCTGCTCATCGCTCCCAAGACCCACTTGGCGGAGGCCGGGAAGGCCACCGTAGTTCAGATAAGTCATCAGGCTTTCATCACTATCCTGAAGTTCATGGAACTGGAGGAATTCGGCGTATGTAAGCGGATGGACATGTATCTCCACGTGACGGCCGGACAGCCGGGTGGCCAGTTCTCCGGAAAGCATATCTGAATTACTGCCGGTAAGAATGACATCGGTATTGTCCTCCGTGTACCAGTTGCAGACGCTGTCTTCAAACTGATCAATTTCCTGCACTTCGTCAATCAAGATGCAGTTGTGTTTCCCGGCCATATAGCGAGCCTCTATCCATGCGTCTAAATCATTCTTTGTCTGGATGCTGTTAAAGGCTTTCTTCTCCTTATCTATAAAGATGATGTTGATATCCTCCTCATCCTTGTGGCGCTGGATAAAATCCTTCAACACATAACTCTTGCCAACTCGGCGCGAGCCGACCAAGGCGATGATATTTCCTTTTCCCAGCCAGGAGTCAACGGCATCCGCATAGTGTTTTCTGGTAAGTACTTCCATAATACTTGACTTTTGTCGGGCACAAAGATAATACAATTTTATTGTCCACAAACAATAAAAGTCTTAAAACTTTCATTTTCTTTGTCTATGGACAACAAAATATTCATTTAGGCCATTTTATCCGGTGCCGTAGATGATGTCCCACATTTCGCGTCTTTCGGAGGTCTTTTGTCCACATAAAAAGCAGCCTGAATGATTCAGACTGCTTTACAAAGCATTCTCAAACTCAATCCTCGGGCCCCATTTATTTAATTCTAAACAGGGGGTAACAGGAGAAAGAGCGAAAAAGATTAAAGATTAAAATTCATTTTCCAAACATTGAATGATTTGTCTTTATTTGCTCGCGAAGAAATAAAATAAACAGATTTTCCATCCTGAGACCACATCGGGCAGCAATCATTTCCAGGATGATATGTTAACTGGACAAAAGATGTTCCGTCAATCTTAACAGCAAAAACATCAAGGTTCTTAACCTTTCCCGTTGAAGAAATTGAACTACCTTCTACCAGAACCCAATTTCCATCAGGAGACAAAGAAGGATTAGAGAAACCGCGTTCCTTTTCCGTCAACAATAACGTCTCGATGCCGGAAATATAATTGACAAGCCAAATCTCACTGACCCCTTCTGCGGAATTACGAACACATAAAAACTCGCTGTCTCCATCTCCAACAGGATAAGGATCATAACCTCTCGCACATGATGTCAGGGTACCGGTTACAACATCAAGGCACCAGATCACAGGGCCACTATTATCATAACGAGTAAAAAACAGATTCTTCTTATTATTCGCCAAAATAGGATTAATATCTTCAGAATTGCTGGTCAGTTGACGCATAATACTACCGGCCTTTGCATTGATAGAATGAATCTGACACCGATCAGCTCCGACTTGATCGGAAAAATAGATATATCCATCAGGGCCATAGGAAAAATCAAGAACATTTCGGAAAGTTCTCTGAGTTCCATTTCCACCTCCTGTAGTCCTACGAACCATAACATTCTTTTGCTTATTTGCAATGGTAAGATAAGCTAATTCCGTACCCTCCGGGGAAATGGACAATAGACGCGAGGTGCTCCAAAACATACCGGACTTTTTACAACCGGCTATGCCGGAACTCACGAATGCACGAGGAGCGCTGCCAATCATTGCATTTCCTATAACGGATCCTTTACTTTCATCTGTGATTTTTTGGATATTTAAACCTACTTCTTCTGCAACGAAGGAATCCAGATAAACTTTACTCGCTTTCCGAGAAGTGCCACATGAATAAACAATTAATGCGGCAGCAATGATAAATAAAAATCTTTTCATAATAAAAAAGTTTATGAACTTAATTCGATGTCGCTCGAACAAGAAATAGTACTGTGTTTTTTAAAAAAAAGATTAGTAAGTATTTAGTGTTAATTAATGCAAATATACCTTGCGTCATACAAAAATCCAAATTTTCTTTCTCTTTTCTCTAAAAAAAAGCAACAAACAAGTTTTCTCTTCATACATTGTTTTTATGTCAGCTGGCTTTTACTGCAAAACAGCGTAACTGCTGACAAGTGACACCCCATCCCGTGGAGGTTTATTAAAAGAAAAGAACTATCTTAGCAAAATAAAACAGAGAAAGAAGATGAAACGATTTGCCCTGATAGTAGCTTTTACCCTGCTGGCAGGAAGCCTGAAGGCTCCCGCACAACAAAAAAGCCTGCACGCCCTCCAGCAGGAATTTGTGGACTTCCGCTTCGGGATGTTCGTTCACTTCGGCCTGCCCACCTTCCAGGAGGCCGATTGGACAGACCCGCAGCTCTCCCCGGAGGTGTTCAACCCGGTGAGGCTGGATACGGACCAGTGGGTGGCGGTGGCGAAGAGCGCCGGAGCCAAATTCATCTGCATTTCCGTGAAGCACCATGCCGGCTTCTGCCTATGGGATACGGCCACAACGGATTACAGTGTAATGAACTCGCCGCTGAGGCGGGATGTCCTGAAGGAACTGGTCCAATCCCTCCGGAAAGAGGGGATGCAAATCATGTATCACTTCTCCATCCTGGACACCCACCACGGCATCAGGCCCACCCTGCCGTTCACGCCGGAGAAGATTGCCTTCATCAAGGAACAGCTTCGCGAGCTCCTCACGGAATACGGTCCGGTGAACACCCTGATGTTCGACGGCTGGGACGCCCCCTGGGGACGCATTTCCTATCAGGACATTCCCTTTCCGGAAATCTACAACTATGTCAAGTCCCTGCAGCCCAATTGCCTGGTGATGGACCTCAATGGCGCCAAGTACCCGCAGGAGGCCCTCTTCTATTCGGACATCCGCTGTTACGAGCAGGGCGCAGGGCAAAAAATTTCACCGGAGACCAACAGCCTTCCTGCCATGGCCTGCTACCCTCTCCAGCGCACCTGGTTCTGGAAAGAGGAATTCCCCTCCGCTCCGCTCAAGGACGTGGAGGCCATCGTCCGGGAGAACATCATTCCCTATAATCAGGCCTACTGCACCTACATTCTCAATGCTGCGCCCAACCGGGACGGGCTCATTGACGACAACGCCGTAGCAGCGATGGCGCGCATCGGCCAAATCTGGAAGAATACCGGCCACATGGTGGATGTTCCGGAGGCGCCCGCCCCCATCACGGAGGTGAACCTGGCCATCGGCAGGCCCTGCGATTCCTCCTGGTCCGACGACATGATGCTCATGGACTTCGCCAATGACGACGATTTCTCCTCCTGTTGGGTATCCAGTCCCATGGTGAGGGAGCCATGGTGGAGCGTGACGCTCCCTGAAGATACGCCGGTGGGCATGGTTGTCATGACGGAGAAAAAGGCCGATGTCGTGAAAAAGTGGCAGCTGGAACTGCGGCAAGACGGCATCTGGACTCCCGTCCGGGCCCAGGAAGAGGTCATCGGCCGCGTCCATATCCTCCGCTTCCCCCAGCGTCCGGCCGATGCCGTCCGTCTGAAATTCACCCGATGGGACGGAGAGCTCGCCATCGCCGAAATTGGGGTATATGGAGTATTCAAAGAATAAGCGAACCCTTCATCTTGTCGGTGGTCAGGCATCCAGCCCTTAGAGAAATCAAATGTCAATTTCCCCCGCAATTCGGCTCAATTAACCGTTCAAAAAAGTGATTATCGGCTCAAAATTTTGGAATTTGAGCCGTATTTTTCGTAAATTTGAGCCGCAAATGAAAAGAGCCATGATAAATAAAACCATGCTCCTCGGGCTTTTGCCCTTCCTTTTTGCCCTGCTTTCCTGCGGCCGGGCGCAGCACCATGAACTGGGCGGCAATCCCGTTATCACGCACATGTATTCGGCCGATCCATCGGCCCGGGTGTTCGGAGACTCGCTGTACCTCTATCCCAGCCACGACCGGGACGGGGCGCAGGGCTTCGACATGGATGACTATCACTGCTACGTCACGGCCGATCTGAAGACCTTTGAAGACCGGGGCGTGATTTTCCGGCCCTTCGAGCAGACCACCTGGGCCACCCGCGCCGCCTGGGCGCCCGACTGCGCCTACCGGAACGGAAAATACTATTTCTACTTCCCTACCGACACCCGGCATATCGGCGTGGCGGTGTCGGACCATCCGTGGGGCCCCTTCGAAGACCCGCTGGGGCATCCGCTCCTTTCCATCGACTCCCCCGGCGTTATCTGCGACCGCGACTTCATAGACCCCTGCGTCTTCATTGACGACGACGGCCAGGCCTACATGTTCGTGGGGCAGAACACCTGCTGCTGCATCAAACTGAATGAGGACATGATTTCCTACGACGGAGAGGTTCACATCATCGAGGGCCTGGTGGAGTTCTTCGAGGCCTCCTGGATGCACAAATACAAGGGCAAGTACTACCTCTCCTACAGCAACAGCCCTTTCACGGGCCACCAGCCGGAAATAGTTTATGCCATGGCCGATAATCCTCTGGGGCCCTACGAGTACAAGGGCGTTATCCTGGGGCCGGTGAGCAGCGGCACCAACCACCACAGTATTGTGCAGTTCGGGGCCGACTGGCTGCTGTTCTACCACACCGGAGACCTGGGTCTGTACAACTTCGGCGACGTGCCGGGGGCGGCGGGCTTCCACCGTTCCGTCTGCGTGGACTACCTGTACTACAACCCCGACGGCACCATCCGGCCCGTGGTCCCTACCGTGAGTGAGGAGAAACTCCGGAACAACACGGCCTATTCGCCACGCCGCAGCGAATAAGATACAACTATTTTTTGTATCTTTGTGCACTTTTACACAACCTATGCTCATTGTACTCGAAGGACTTGACGGGGCGGGCAAATCCACCCAGGTGAAGCGGCTCAAAGAATATCTGACCCGGCGGTGCGGGGCTTTGGAATACATCCATTTTCCCCGCTATGATGCCCCTGTTTACGGAGACCTCATTTCCCGTTTCCTGCGGGGAGACTTTGGCGCCAACGACGCCGTGCACCCCCAGTTGGTAGCCCTTCTGTTTGCGGAAGACCGTCACGGGGCCGTGCCCTTCATAAAGAAGGCGCTTGAGGAGGGAAAAACCGTCCTGCTGGACCGTTATGTGTATTCCAACATTGCTTACCAGTGCGCCAAACTTTCCACGAAAGAGGAATGTGAACGGCTGAGGGACTGGATTTTTGACACGGAGTACGGGGCTTTCGGGCTGCCTGTGCCGGACCTGAATCTCTTTCTGGACGTTCCCATCGGCTTTGTGGAGCAGAGCCTTACCCATCAGCGGGCTGGGGAGGACCGGGAGTACCTGTCCGGCGCCCAAGATATCCATGAGGCCTCCATCGCTTTCCAGAAAACCGTGCGGGAAATGTATGTGGCCCAGACGGAGCGGGATTCCAAGTTCCGCCGCATCGACTGCTCGGACGCCCGGGGACAGATGCTGCCTCCGGAGGCCATTTTCCAGAAGGTGAAAGCCGCCGTAGACCCTTTCCTCGCATGAAGCCTTTCTATCAGACTTTCCGCCGGCACACCGCCGGTGTCCTGGGGGTGGTATTCCTGGTTTCGGGACTGCTCAAACTGGTAGACCCGGTGGGCACTATGCTCATCGTTCAGGAGTATTTCAAATTCTTCCACCTGACTTTCCTTACCGGGGCGGCCAAGGCCGTGGGAGTGGCCCTGGCCGTGACGGAGTGCGCGGTGGGTATCGGCCTTATTACCGGGGTGTTCCGGAAGATATCGGCCATTGTGGCCTATGCCATGCTGGGCGTTTTCACCCTCATTACCCTCCTGCTGTGGATTTTCAATCCGCCCATGGACTGCGGCTGTTTCGGGCAGGCGGTCCATCTCACCCATGCCCAGAGCTTCTGGAAGAACGTGGTGCTCATTGTGCTGGCGGTGGTGGCTTTCACTCCCTTCAAGGAGTTCGGGACGCCGCGGGTACACAAGAACGTGGCGGCCGGCGTGGCCTCTGCGGCGGTTATCCTGGCGGTCGTCTATTGCAACTCCCACCTTCCCGTCGTGGATTTCACACCCTTCAACTGGGGCTCCCAGCTCTTCGCTTCCCTGGACGAGAACGCCGACGAGGCCGATTTCCGCCGCGCCCCCATCTTGAGTTTCTTTGACGCGGAAGGCACGTATCAAGACGATTTGGCCGCTCAGGGAAAGGTGGTGGTTCTCTCCGTCTATGATGCTCCCAAGGCCGATTGGGCCCGCGTGGCAGAGCACTATCGCCGGCTTCAGGGAACGGAGGCCCTTCCGCTGCTGCTGGTATCGGCCAGCCGGGAAGAAATGGCCGGCTACAACCTTCCGGCCGATGTGGTCCCCTATTTCTCCGACTACAAGACGCTTATCACCCTGAACCGTTCCAACGGTGGCGGCTCCTATTTTTATGACGGAGAGGTGATTCACAAGTGGAGCGCCCCGCACATGCCGGATACCCTTCAGGAAGACATGGCCGAAGACCCGCTGGCCCTTTCCACCCGTCACGTCACCCGCCGTCGCCTCACCGCCCAGGGCTTCTGTGTGGGCCTGCTGGCCGTTTTGCTCCTGCTGTAAACAACTCTCCAGCCATGCAAAGCATCCACATCATGGGCATCCTGAACCTGACGCCGGACTCGTTCTACGCCGGCAGCCAGGTGGCAGGGGCCGATGCCCTCTCCCGCATCCGCCGGATGTGGGCCGACGGGGCCGATGTGGTGGACCTGGGTGCCTGCAGCACCCGTCCGGGCGCTCCGCAGCCCTCCTTGGAAGAAGAATGGGCCCGCCTGGAGCCCGTCCTGACGGAGATAGGGAGGAACTCCCTTCCTATCTCCATCGACACCTACCGGGCAGAGATTGTCCGGAGGGCATATGAGACCCTCGGCCCGTTCCTGGTGAATGACATTTCGGCCGGCAAGATGGACCCTGAGATGCTGGAAACGGTGGGGCGGCTGGGACTCCCCTATGTGGCCATGCACATGCGCGGAACGCCCGAAACCATGCAGGGCCTGACGGACTATGACGACGTGGTGGAAGAAGTGCTCCGCTATTTCCGTGATTTTGAGAAGAAGGCGGCCGATGCCGGCATCCGGGAGTGGATGCTGGACCCGGGCTTCGGCTTTGCAAAAACGGTGGAGCAGAACTATGAACTGCTGCGAAGGCTCCGGGAAATCACGCAGGCCTTCGATCGGCCCGTATTGGCGGGTCTTTCCCGCAAAAGCATGATTTATAAAGTTTTGGGCATCACTCCCGAAGAAGCGATGCCCGCCACACAAGTTCTTAATATGGCTGCCCTGGAGCGGGGAGCCACCTGGCTCCGGGTACACGACGTGGCCCCGGCCGTGCAGACCGCCCGGCTCTATTCCAAGATGTACACGTCCTCTCCCGGAGCGCAGAAATAATACTGCTCCCGGGCAAAGGCCTCCAGCGTATCCGTGTTGTTCCGGAGCCGGTCTATCTCCTGGTCCATCTCCTGAATCTCTGCCTTCAGGCGGGCCATCTCGGCCTCCTGCGACCTCTCCTCCATGGTGGCCCGAATCCAGGACAAAACGCTGTTATGGGCAAAGAACAGCAGCCACAAAGCCACCAGGGTGGTGGAAATAATCACGAAAGGGACCAGGTAATTGTGGTCACTTTTCTTGAGCGCGGCCCATCTGTCCTTTTTCTCTTCCATATCAGTCTACATTAAGCGTTACCGTATCTATATTGCCTCTTTCCTGCTCCAGCGGGATGCGGCGGAAAGCCATCAGGCAGGCCCCCAGCAGCACCAGACCCAGCACATACACCACCGCGTACGTGGTCTGGGGCATGATGTCTATCCAGAAGTCTACGTCCTGCAGGGAAGAAATCTGGCTCAGGACCACCGCCGTTCCGTTGTTCACGAAGTGGATGAGCATGGTGAGCCAAAGGTTGCCCGTCTTGTAATACACATAGCCCATTACAACGCCGATGATAAAGGCATTCAGGGCCTGCCAGGGATTCATGTGGATGAGCGCAAAGAACAGGGCCGATACCACGATGGCCCAGGCGGGCTTCATCTTGGTAAGGAGGCCGCGAAGCACCATGCCCCGGCACAGCCATTCCTCAAAAATGGGCGCAAAGATGGCCGTAAGGAGGAAGGAGCTCCACCACGGGCCACCGGTCATCTGCTTGAGCAGTTCCACAATGGTGTCGTAGAAGCTCTTCATGGCCGGCGTGGCCGTGGTGAGCTTGTAGTTCCAGTAGTTGGGCAAATCGGCCGATATCATGGTGGCAAATGAAAGGCCCACGGTGATGAGCACCACCTGCCAGGCCTTGAAGGGGCCCCAATGGCTGCTGTTCAGCTTGTAGCCGGTCTCGAACAGGCTGTTGCGCTGGCTCTTCTGCGCGGCATATACCATAGGCGGCAGGAAGGACAGCGGATATACCACCAGCATGGCGTACTTTTGGATAATTTCCGCAGGCAAAAAAGCCATGCCTATCACTTCCACCAGGCTGCCCAGCAGGTTGCCCGCCAGGAACCAGCCCAGCAGGACGAACATGCCCTTCACGCCCGGCACATACCAGGCGTGATTGGCATAGAGGTCGTAATTATTGACCTGACGTGCCTTTTTGAACAAAGGAGGAGGAGTCATGTCAATACAGGGGGCTGGGATAAATACCTTGTTCTACGAGCTCCGCAAACTTGGCCACCACTCCGGGGCGGTCTTCCTTGTAGGTGACGCCGAACCAGCGGGAAGGGGTGGAAAGCACCTCGCAGGAGCCTTCACCGCCCTTCACAATCACGTCTACGGCGTAAGGGATGTAGTATTCCTTCTTGGGCTCGGTGATGTGCTCCTTGAGGAAGGTCTTGAAAATCTCCGCGCTCTTCTCAAAGTAATCCGGGGTGAAGCCCCACATGTTCATGGAGCAGAGGGCCTTGGCATCCAGCTCCACGTGGTTCTGTCCATTTACGGAGTTGTTTCCGTACACCTTTCCGTCGGCCTCGCGGGCAATCTCCAGATGCTCGGCAATGTCTGTCAGGTTGCCCTTGGCGTCGTAGGAGCAGATGCCGCGGGAAACGCTGCCGTTCTCGCTCAGGGTGTTCTCCAGTTCGAAGCCCACGATGCAGTACTGGCCCCGGGTGGAAGCATGCTTCCGGCACCAGTCTCCCAAAATCTTGAAGGACTCCTTGCCATAGAAATCGTCTCCGTTAATCACGGCGAAGGGCTCGTTAATCACGGATGCGCCCATAAGCACGGCGTGGGCCGTACCCCAGGGCTTCACACGCTCCTCGGGAACGGTGAAAGGGGCGGGAATCTTGTCCAGCTCCTGGGTTACGAAAACAAACTGCAGGGGCTCTCCGTCCACGGTTTTCACACCGGCATATTTCTGCTTCACCGCCTGCTCCATCTGCTCTTTGAAAGACTCGCGGACAATGTAGACCACCTTGCCGAAGCCGGCCTCAACCGCGTCGTGGATGGAATAGTCGATGATGGTTTCTCCGTGGGGACCCAGGCCGTCCATCTGCTTGAGTCCGCCATAACGGCTGCCCATACCGGCAGCCAGTACAAGAAGTGTAGGTTTCATAGTATCTGTTTTATTTACGTTTGCGTTTACGTCTTTCCCTTACCCGGTAGGCGCTTTCCACCACCAGCTGGTCCTGGAAATCTCCCCGGGCCGCCAGCAGGTTGCTGATGCAGATGAGCAGCGGGAAAATGACCGTCCAATGGAAAACCGGCCCCTCGAAGGTGAAGTACATCCAGGCCAGCCAAAACTGCATCCCCAGGGCCATGATGGCCGACAGCACCGCCAGGCGCATCTGCAGGATGCGGGATTTGTACACCACCAGGGCCAGCACAATCAGGAAGGCCACAATGCCCAGCAGAATTCCAAAATACGGGCTCCGGAGCTGCCAGTAAGACACCTCGACAAGCCCTTCAGGGCTTGCCAGGCTATAGGCGGGACTCAGGCAAAGAGCCGCCGCCAGGCCGGCCGATATCAGAAGAAAAAGGGTTTGGATTCTCTGCCACATGGCTCTTATTTTTTAAAATAGGCCTCAACGGCGCTGCGCACCTGTCCGTAGCGGAGCAGGAGCGCCTGGGCCTGGTCGTAATCCTTGATTCCGGTAGCTTCCATAATCATGCGGGTGCCGCGGTCCACCAGTTTCTGGTTGGTGAGCTGCATGTCCACCATCTTGTTGCCCTTCACATGGCCCAGCCGAATCATGGACGCGGTGGAAATCATATTGAGGATGAGTTTGGCCGATGTTCCGGACTTCATGCGGGTAGAGCCTGTCACGAACTCCGGCCCCACGCTGGCCACCATGGCAATCTGGGCCTCACGCACCACGGGGCTGTCTTCGTTGTTGGTGATGGCACCCGTCAGGAGGCCCTTCTCGCGGGCTTTCCGGATGGCCCCCAGCACATAGGGCGCCCCGCCGGAAGCCGTTATGCCCACCAGCACGTCCATGGAGGTGGGATGGAAACGCTGCAAGTCTTCCCAACCCTGGAGCGCATTGTCCTCGGCCCCTTCCACGGCATGACGGATGGCGCCGTCACCGCCCGCCATCACGCCGATGAACAAATCCGACACGCCGTACGTGGGCGCTATCTCGGAGGCATCCACAATGCCCAATCGGCCGGACGTTCCGGCACCGGTATAGAAAACGCGTCCTCCCTTGGGGACCCGCTCCACAATCCCGTCCACCAGTTTTTCGATGGCCGGAATGGCCTGGGCCACGGCCACGGGGACCAGACGGTCCTCCTGATTGATACCCTCCAGGATTTCCCGGGTGGACATGGCGTCCAGGTGATCGAAATGCGAACTTTGCTCTGTAGTTTTCATACTCAAACGAATAAGTATGCGAAGTTACTCAAAAATCTCCGGATATGCCAATTTTTGTAATCTCCCTGAAAATGCCTAATTTTGCAAGTTAATTAGGAAAATTAGAACAAACCATATGGAACCTAAGCGAGTAGCCGTTACCGGAATGGGCGTCGTGTCCTCTTTGGGCTCGGACGTTAATACCTTCTGGAACAACCTCATCCACGGTGTCTGCGGAATTGATTACGTAGAGGCCTTCAAAGACATGCCCGTCACCTTTGCCGGCAAAGTGAAAGACTTTGACCCGGAGCGCTACGGCATGGAAAAGCCCTTTATCCGCAAGCAGGACAATTTCACGCTCTATGCCATGGCATCGGCCTGGCAGGCCATGCAGCAGGCGGGCCTGGTGTCGGAGGGAGAAAACGCCAACATCAACCCCTACCGCCTGGGCGTGTACGTGGGCTCCGGCATCGGCGGTTTCGAGGTGCAGTACCGCGAAACCCAGAAAATGATTGAAGACCCGTCCGGTAAGTGGATTTCGCCGCTTTTCATCGCCACCATGATTTCCAACATCGCGGCCGGGCACATTGCCATCAAACACCACGCAGAGGGCCCTTGCCTGGACATTGTGACGGCTTGCGCCACCTCCTCCCACTGCATCGGCGAGGCCTTCCGCGCCATCCGTCACGGCTATGCCGACGCCATCATCGCCGGCGGCAGCGAGCATGTTTCCATTCCGCTGGGCATCGCCGGTTTCTACAACGCCAAGGCCCTTACCCGCTCCACGGACCCCAAGTACGCCTCGCTCCCCTTCAATGCCAACCGCCAGGGGTTTGTGATGGGTGACGGCGCCGCCGTGCTGGTGCTGGAATCCTTAGACCATGCCCTGGAGCGCGGAGCCACCATCTACGGAGAAATGGTGGGTTACGGCAACACTTGCGACGCCTTCCATGCCACCGCTCCCCGCCCCGACGGCAGCACCCAGGCCAAGTCCATCAAGGACGCCCTGACGGAAGCCGGTTTCGACCCTTCCAAGGACAATCTCTATATCAACGCCCACGGAACGGGCACCCACCTCAACGACATTGCAGAAACCATCGCCTGCAAGGTGGCCCTGGGAGACTACGCCTACAAGGCGCACATCTCCTCCACCAAGTCCATGACCGGCCACATGTTCGGCGCCGCCGGTGCGGCGGAGGCCGTGGCCACCGTGATGGCCCTCAAGGAAGGAATCTGCCCGCCCACCATCAACCTGGACACCCCGGACCCGGAATGCGACCTGGACTACACCCCCAACGTGGCCGTGAAGACAGACCTCACCCTGGGCCTGTCCAATTCCTTCGGTTTCGGAGGGCACAACGCCTGCGTGGCCTTCCGGCCATATAAGGGCTAAGGATTACTCGTGCTTGGAAAGCCTCTCCCAGGCCAGCTGTTCCCACTTGGTGCCGGGACGGCCGTAATTGGCGTAGGGGTAGATGGAGATGCCGCCGCGCGGGGTAAAGAAGCCCGTCACCTCAATGTACTTGGGGTCCATGAGCTTGATGAGATCCTTCATGATGGTGTTCACGCAGTCCTCGTGGAAGTCTCCGTGGCTGCGGAAACTGAACAGATACAGTTTCAGGGACTTGGATTCCACCATCTTCACATCCGGCACATAGCTGATGCGGATTTCCGCAAAGTCCGGCTGGCCGGTGATGGGGCACAGCGTGGTGAATTCCGGGCAGTTGAAACGGACCCAGTAGTCGTTGTCCGGATGCTGGTTCTCAAAGGTTTCCAACACCTCGGGGGCGTAGTTCTGGCTGTATTCGGCCTTGTGGCCCAGCGCCTTCAGTTCTTCGGGATTGCGTGCCATCTTACTGCTCCTCCCCTGCCTCTTTCAGGCGTTCTGCGTTTTCTGCAATCTGCAGCTGGTCTATACATTCCTGGATGTCTCCGTCCATGAACACGGGCAGGTTGTACATGCTCCAGCCGATGCGGTGGTCTGTCACGCGGCCCTGAGGATAGTTGTAGGTACGGATTTTGGCCGATCTGTCACCGGTGCTCACCATGGTCTTGCGCTTGGCGGCAATGCCGTCCAGGTACTTCTGGTGCTCCATGTTGTACAGGCGGGTACGGAGCTCTTCCATGGCGCGGTCCAGGTTCTTGAGCTGGGAACGCTCCTCCTGGCACTGCACCACAATACCGGAAGGGATGTGGGTGAGGCGCACGGCGCTGTAGGTGGTGTTCACGCCCTGGCCGCCGGGACCGGAGGCGCAGAAAAGGTCTTTGCGGATATCGGCCGGATTCAGTTCAATATCGAACTCACCGGCTTCCGGGAACACGGCTACGGAAGCGGCCGATGTCTGGATGCGGCCCTGGGTTTCCGTCTGGGGCACACGCTGCACGCGGTGTACGCCGGATTCGTACTTCATGACGCCGTAAACGCCGTCCTGGCTGCTGGAGAGCTTGAACACAATCTGCTTGAAGCCGCCGGAAGTGCCGGGAGCCTGGTCGGTGATTTCCAGCTTCCAGCCGCGGCGCTCGGCAAAGTGCTGATACATGCGGAAAAGGTCTCCGGCAAAGATGGCGGCCTCGTCACCGCCGGTACCGCCGCGGATTTCCACCATGGCGTTCTTGCTGTCGTCAGGATCGGCCGGAATCAGAAGGAGCTTGATGTTCTGCTCCATTTCGGGCAGCTGGGGCTCAATCTGGGCTATCTCCTCCTTGGCCATTTCCTTGAGGTCTTCATCCTTCTCGTTGATGAGGATGTCCTTGGCCTGCGAGAGTTCGTCCACCAGCCTCTTGTACTCCAGGCCGGCGGCAATGATGGGCTGCAGCTCCTTGTAGTCCTTGTTCAGCTGGACAAACTTCTTCATGTCCGCTATCACAGCGGGGTCTGCAAGCTGCTGCTCCAGCTTCTTGTATTTATCCTGAAGGCTCAGAACCTTCTCCAACAGCGTATTCTCTGCCATAGCAAATTGTGTTTAAGCCTGCAAAGATACGAATTTTCCCCCTATCCTGCAATTCGGCTACATTTTACCCCCGTTTTTGTTGCCGAGTTTTTTGGCCTGGTCCCAGAGGGCGTCCATATCGGCCAGCGTAAGGTCCTTGAGCTGGCGGCCCTGGCGGAGGGTTTCGGTCTCGATGTAATTGAAACGGGTGCGGAATTTTTCGCACGTGCGGTTGAGAGCGGCTTCCGGGTCCACGCCGTACAGGCGGGCGGCGTTGATGGCGGCAAACAGCAGGTCGCCGAATTCTTCCTCCCGGTGGTCCGGGTCCTCGTCGGCCACGGCTTCGCTCACTTCGTTCACCTCTTCCTGGACTTTGGCCCAGACATCCTCCTTCTTTTCCCAGTCAAAACCGCAGCCTCGGGCCTTCTCCTGCATGGAAAGGGCCTTGAGGACGGCCGGCATGGCCTTGGGAATGCCTCCCATCACGGTTTTGTTGCCGTCCTTCTCCTTCGCCTTCACCAGTTCCCAGGTATCGGCAATCTCTTTGGCCGATGTGGGTTTCCCCGCCTCGGGCCCGAAAACGTGGGGATGGCGGAACACCATTTTGTCGCACACCTTGTTGATGCTGTCGGCTATGTCAAAGGCGCCTTCCTCCTCTCCAATCTTGGCATAGAACACCATGTGGTACAGCAGGTCCCCTATCTCCTTGGCCGTTCCCGGGCGGTCCCCCTCCAGGATGGTGTCGCTGAGTTCGTACACTTCCTCTTCCGTCATGGGGCGGATGGTATCCATGGTCTGGGCGGCGTTCCAGGGGCATTTCTCCCGCAGGGCATCCATGATGTCCAGCAGGCGTTCGAAGGCCTTCAGTTTTTCTTCTTTGGTATGCATGGGCGCAAAGTTACAACAAAAATCTTGCGAAAAATCGTAAGAAACACACAAAAAGCATGTAAAACAACACAACTTTTTTTACGATGCGCGGTGTTTTCATTCGGAAAGCTTATGTTTGCACTATGAGTACATGTGTCCATCTGCATACGCCGGCCCTTGAATCAGGCGTAATCTTTCAGACAAGGAAAGACTATTGCGTGGCTCTGGCCCATATGGCCATGGCCGCTGCGGAATCCGGTATGCAAATACTGGCGTACGCCCTTATGTCTAACCATTTTCATTTTATACTGAAAGGAAGCTGCGGGCAGTTGTTTTTCCAGACGTTCATCCGGCGTTTCGCCCTTTACCTGGCCCGGCATGGAAACCCGGGTGTGTTGAACAGGTTGGTGGCAGAATTCACGCCCATTACATCCCGGGAGCAGTTTCGGACAGAGGTAGCCTATGTAATACGTAATCCGTTTGTGGTACGGGAAGACATCCATCCTTTTGTAAACCTTCAGACATCGGCCTTCCTGTATTTCAACCCTTTGTTGCCATATTTGCATAGCAGGCCGGTGAAAGGAATGAGCATCCGTCAGAAACAGACCGTCACCATGTCCAAGGACATCGGCCTTCCGGATACGCTGATGATGATTGATGACATGCCGCATCCCGCCAGTTTTGTCAATTACAAACTGGTGGAGTCTATGTTTGAGTCGGCCCGGCAGTTCGCTTATTATGTAGCAAAGAATGTGGAGGCCCAGGTAGAGGTGGCACGCAGGCTGGGAGAGAAACCCGTTTTTCCGGACGAGGAGTTGCTGCCGCTATGTCTGAAACTGCTGAGGGAAGCGTTTGGCACGTCCAAGTACGCAGAACTTACGGAGGCGCAGCGCCTGTCGGTGGCGTCCAGGCTGAAATACGACTTCAATGCATCCAACAAGCAGCTGGCCCGCCTGCTGCGGGTTCCGCTTCCGGCAGTGGACGCCATGTTCCCCTTATCTTCCCAGTCTCGGCAACAAAAACGGCTATAAAATGTATCCGAAACTTGAAATTGGCCAGTTCGGCAACAAAAACGGCCATAAAATGTAGCCGAAACGGCAAATTATCCTTATCTTTGCTTGTAGCCATGAGCCAGGAAACCTTCATATCGGCCCGGGAAGCCGTGCAGGCCGTACGGAGCGGGGACCATGTGCATCTTTCCAGTATCGCCAGCGTGCCGCACATCCTCATCGAGGCCCTGTGTGAGCGGGCGGGAGAGCTCCGGGACGTACATTTCCACCATTTCCATACGGAAGGGCCGGCGCCCTATGGTTCCAGGGAGTTCCGGGAGGCCTTCTTTGACCAGGGCTTCTTCGTGGGGGCCAACCTGCGCCCCAGTGTCCGGGAAGGCGTGGCAGACTACATTCCCGCCAACCTCTTCGAGTCGCAGCTGATGTACCGCACCCATGCCCTCCCCTGCGACGTAGCCCTGGTGCAGGTGTCGGAGCCCGTGGACGGGATGGTGTCCTTAGGCACCTCGATAGACTGCTCCCTGGCCGCCTTGGAAGTGGCGCGGGAGCGCATCGCCGTGGTGAACACGAGCGTTCCCTTCGCCTACGGAGACCTGGTTCCCATAGAGCGGTTCACCGCCCTGGTGCGGGACCATCGGCCCCTGAATACCAAAGAATATGTAGAGCCCTCCCCCACCGACCTGAAAATAGGCCGATACTGCGCCCAGCTCATCCCCGACGGGGCCTGCCTGCAGATGGGGATAGGCGCCCTGCCCAATGCCGTCTGCGCTTCCCTCAAGGACCACAGGCACCTGGGCCTGCACACGGAGATGTTTTCCGACGGGGCGCTGGAGCTTATCCAGAAAGGCATTATCGACAACTCCTGCAAAGCCATCGACCGGGGAAAGACGGTGGCCTCCTTCCTGCTGGGCTCGCAGAAAGTGTACGACTTCATCCATCGAAACCCGGCGGTTGAGATGCGGGACATCGCCTACACCAACGACCCCCGCGTGATAGCCCGCAACCCGCAGGTGGTCTCCATCAATTCCGCCATCGAGATAGACCTCAGCGGCCAGGTGTGTGCCGACTCCATCGGCCCGGCCATCTATTCCGGAACCGGCGGGCAGCTGGACTTCGTGCGGGGCGCCAAGCTCTCGGAAGGCGGCAAAGCCATCATCGCCCTGGCTTCACGCAGTCCCAAAGGGCATCCCAAGATTGTCCGGCAACTCAGGCCCGGGGCCGGCGTGGTCACCCCCAGGGCCGACGTCCAGTGGGTGGTCACCGAATATGGCGCCGTAAACCTGTACGGAAAATCCCTGCAGGAAAGGGCCCGGCTGCTCATCTCCATCGCCCATCCGGAGGACCGGGAAGCCTTGGAGCGGGCCTTGTAATGAATATGACTTAGAACTTACTTCTCCGCCAGGGCCTGCACTTTGTTCAGCACGCGGAAGAAGTTGCCAGACCAGATTTTGGCAATGTCCTCGTCGCTGAAACCGGCCTCCAGAAGCCGGACGGTCACGTTGATGACGTCGTTGTCTCCGTTGAGGCCCCAGCCGCCACCGCCGCCGTCAAAGTCGCAGGAAATGCCCACATGGTCTATTCCCGCCACTTTTATACAATGGAGCAGGTGCTCCATCATGTCGTCTATGCTCACCTTGGAAGAGTCCGTGACCATGTAGTCCGGAACAATGTACACCATCACCAGTCCGTCCTTGCGGGCCAGGGCGCGGAGCTGCTCGTCCGTGATGTTGCGGTCGTGCCGGAAGACGGCCTTGGCGCCCGAATGGGAGCAGATGATGGGGGCCTTGCTGTACTTGATGCAGTCCCAGAACGTGCCGCTGCTGGTATGGGAAACGTCCACCATGACGCCCAGGCGGTTCATTTCCGCCACCACCTCCCGGCCGAAGGGCGTGAGGCCCAGAGTAGTGTCTGCACTATGGGTGGAGGAGTGGCAGATGGCGTTGTCGTACATGTGGCTGAGGGTGATATAAACCACTCCCCGCTTGGCGTAATGCTCCACGTTGCGGATATCGTTGCCAATTCCGTAGCCATTCTCTATCCCCAGGAAGAAGGCCTTCTTGCCCCGTGCCTTGAGGCGAAGGGCGTCGGCCTCAGTACGGGCCAGCCCGCACCATTCCTTGTTCCTTTCAATATCGGCCAGAATCTCGTCCAGGATGCCGTCGCAGCGGGCGAAAGCCTGGCAGGAGGATTCCTCGTCCAGCCCTTTCTGGCCCAGGTAGCTGATGAGCACGCGGCTCCCAAGATGCCCTTCCCGCATCTTCTGGAGGCTGATCTGGTTGGTCTTCCGAAGTCCCAGACGGGCGCCTTCGTCATAGCAGCAAGGAAGGTCCCCGTGGGCATCCATGGTGAGGATGCCGTCCATGAGGGCCTTGGCCTTCTTGTACACCTGCGCCTTTTTGCACAGGGCCTCCAGCGAAGGAAGGGCGCCGTCGCAGCGCATCAGCCCCCTGTCAATCTCCTGAGAGAGGGCCGATGTCCCCGTATGGGGGATGTTCCTGTCGGCCACAGCCTTATAGAAAAGGACGCTGAAGGCATCTTTTTCCTTTACCCAGCCGTCCTCCAAGGCTACGCCATCCCATGCGGCCGCCATCTCATTCAGGGCGGCGCCATCCCAGGTAGGAGGGATGATGACGGCCGAAGCCCCCAGTCGCTGGATCTTTTTGACCAGGGAGGCCGAACTTTGCGGCACGGCGATGAGAGGCCGCTGGCTCCCATCGGGAAGAATGGCGGCATCCGCACGCTCAAAAAGAGCCTTCACAGACGCCGGATAATGAATCTCTTGCGCCGGCGCAATAATGGCCGCCAGGAGGAAAAACACAAAAAAAATGGCACGTTTCATACCACAAACCTTAGATTTGCAGCGTAGTTCTCTGCACCAAGTTTTGTATGACAAATGTAGTAAATTTATGCCGATATTGAAAGTTTAACTTATAAGAACAATGGAGCCGGGCGGTTCTCAATCGCCACAAAGATACAATTTGTTAATAAATTTTGGTCTTAAAATATCTACAATCAGTTTTTTTTACTATCTTTGACCTTGCAAGCGAAAAACATTTTTTACAACAATAATTATTAACCCTTTAACAAACAGTACAATGGAAAAACTCATTGCCCAGATCAAAGAGCAGATTGCTGCTATCGAAAAAGACATCGATAAGGTAGACAACAAGGCCGCTCGCGCCCGTGTCCGCAAGGCTACCCTCGCCCTCGAGAAGATCGGCAAGGAATATCGTAAAGCCAGCATCTAATAGCCTTATCAGCTAAGCAGAAATGCCGCTGTCCCTGTCCGGATGGCGGCATTTTCAAAACAGACTCTTAATCTAAACCTGACATGAATAACGTAGAAGTTACCGTTCAATTCAATCTTAACTATAATACCGACCAAAAGGCTCCCGAAGCCGTTACCGTGCCAAAGGACAAGGAAATGGCCCTTGCCCAGAAGCCCATTCCGGAGCGCGCCGGCTACCGTTTTGCCGGCTGGTACAAAGACCCCGGATGCACCCAGGAATGGCTGTTCGGCGCCAAGACCCCGGAATTCATGAAGCCGCCGGTGGAATGGATGTCCGTCCATGAGTCCATGACCCTGTATGCCCGCTGGGCAGCGCCCGTCCATATCCGCACGGCACAGGAGCTGGATGCCGTTCGCAAGGATTTGCACGGCTGGTATGTCCTAGACAATGACATCGACCTGTCTTCCCTGGGGCAGTGGCAGCCCATCGGCCAGTATGAGCCCGACTACGAATATGCCGATGCCGAATGGTGGGTCCATGCCTTCAAGGGCCGGCTGGACGGCAATGGGCATGCCATCAAGGGGCTCAGAATCCAGGGAGAGCATCCTTTTGGCCAGTGCGGCCTGTTCGGCGCCATCGCCAACGGCGAAGTGCATGACCTGGTCATCGAAAAGCCCGTCATCGACGTAAAAGGTGCGGTCCTGTATGTGGGCACCGTCTCCGGCATGATGCGGCAGGACAGGGGCCGTCACAGCATCCTGGAAGGAGTCTGCGTAAAAGGGCTGCAAACCCGTGTGGAGATTGACAAGGAAGCGCAGTCTTACATCAGCGTCGCCGGTCTCATCGCAGGCGTCTGGGACGGAGATATCCGGAACTGCCGGGCCGATGGCAAGATAAGCGTAAAATCGGCCGGAATGGCCGGCGGCATGCTCTTCACGGGCGGCCTGGCCGGAGAGTCCTACAGCCAGACGGACGGCTGCACGGCCGATGTGGAGATTGAGGTGCAGTATGACAGAAAGGATGCCGAGGGAGAGCAGACCTCCTACATCGGCGGCCTGCAGGGCGGCTCCACCTATATCAAAGACAGCACGGCCAAGGGGCGCATCTCCATCAGCGGAGACAATGGCAAGGGCCAGGTAGTGGCCGGAGGCCTGGCCGGCAGCGAGCGCTACGGCATCGTGAGCGGCAACACCTCTCAGACAACTATCCAGGCCGATGGCGTCCGCACCCTCCAAACCGGCAGCCTGATTGGCGAGTACAACTTCCAGTACGCCGTATTCGGCATGATGCAGGGCGTCACCCAGACCGTCTTGAAGGACAACCGGGCCCAAGGCTCCGCACCCATCTGCGGCAGTGGAGACGTTCCCTTCTTCGAATACAACGGCATGAAGATGACTTACCTTGTGGAGAACTGCCTTCCCGCTTCCAAATAAATACCATGAACAAACGCCTTCCCCTGCTTCTTCTCGGCCTTCTTCTCCTTTGCGGCTGCGGCTCCCGGGCCGGGAAAGACACCCGGCTGACGCCGGCGCAGTTCGCCACGGACTGCCCTTATCGGGCTCTTCCCATCCGCGCCACTTTCCTGGACGAAATCAGCTGGGACATTCCGCACCAGAACTGGGGCGTCAGTGAGTGGGACCGGGATTTCCGGGCGATGAAAGACATGGGGATAGAGACGGTGGTGATGATTCGCTCCGGCCTGGGCCGATGGCTTGCCGCCCCCTTCGAGAGTGTCATGTCGGCCCGCGACGACTGCTACTACCCCCCGGTCGATTTGGTGGAACTCTTCCTGACGCTGGCCGACAAGTATGGGATGGCCTTCTACTTCGGGACATACGACTCCGGACAATGGTGGCACGAGGGGGAATACCAAAAGGAGATTGACGTAAACATCCGCCTGATAGATGAGGTGTGGGCCAAGTACGGGCACCACCCATCTTTCAAAGGCTGGTACCTGAGCCAGGAAGTGAGCCGGCGCACCAAGAACATATCGGCCATTTTTGCAGCCATGGGCCGACACGCCAAGGAGGTTTCCGGCGGGCTTCCCTGCATGATTTCCCCTTATATCCACGGCATCAAGACAGACCAGGTGATGGCGGGAGACCGGGCCACCACCTACGAGGAGCATGAGCGGGAGTGGGATGCCATCCTGGCCGATATCCGGGGCGCAGTGGACATCCTGGCCTTCCAGGACGGCCAGGTAGATTACAGCGAGCTGTACGGCTATCTCTGTGTGAACAAACAGCTTGCAGGCAAGTACGGGATGCGCTGCTGGACCAATGTGGAAAGCTTCGACCGCGACATGCCCATCCGCTTCCTTCCCATCAAATGGGACAAGCTCCTGTACAAGCTGGATGCCGCCCGGCGGGCCGGAATGGAAGATGTGATAACCTTCGAATTCTCCCACTTCATGTCTCCCAACTCCGTGTATCCCGCCGCCCACGGCCTGTATGAGCGCTACTGCGAGCACCTGGGGATAGAGAACCGCTGGAAGCGGGAGAAGTAAGTGCTCACCAGCACCACTCCGCCCACCACAAGGAGGGAAGCCAGGACCTTCTGCCAGCTGAGGCTGTTCACCAGAAGGAGCACCACGCCCCAGGAGCCATAAGGATGTCGGCCTGTTTGGGATTCGTATGGGGCGTCCCCGTACCGGTCATCATAAGCGTAAAGTTCACCGGGATGAAAGAGCCAGCAGTGGAATCCCCCGCCATACCCTCCCATGGGACAGGGGCATTTATGGCCAAACTCCACCATAATGTCCTCCAATCCCTGATACGTGTGCTCTTTGTCCTTCAGCAGCCAATAGGCAACGGCCATTGTCATGATGCTGTCATCCGTATAGGCGCTGTTGCCTAGGAATAGGGTAAAATCATATTCCTTTGTATTATGAAATTCGTAGGCCGAGCCAATGGTGTCTCCGATAATTGCTCCCAACATAGTTTTTCGATTTAAAAAAGTCTGCTAATAGTGTTTGATAATGAGTCTGTTGTTTTGGTTGTCTATAGTGATGCTGCCAAAGCGTTCCAATACAGACTGCCCTAACAACAGGGGTGCTTTCTGGTTTTTGATAACGGATGCTTCAATGTTCTTCAGCGTACAATCCCCCACTTTCACTTCTTTGATACGTACGATAGCGCCGTTGGCGATGCTCCCACCGGCGGTAAGGTATCGGCGAGAGCCTTTGAAGTCTTTCTCACTTAGGTAGTCGTTCTTGAGCATAAAGTTTGCCTCTACACTGGATAAGGTAACATCGCTGGCACCGGTATCGAAGATAAATTTGAGAGGCAGGCCGTTGATTGTGCAAGGAACCTCGTATGTTCCTCCGGGCAGCTTCTTCATCTGGATTTCGGAGATCAACGCTTCTACGGATTCTGTTGTGATTTCTGGCTCTTCGAATATTTCTTCTACAGGCTTATCCTTGTATTCGCGAATGAGAGCATTATACTCAGGCAGATTTCGGAGAGAATCCATATCCTCGTCGTGTTCAAGGTGGGCAAAGCGCCTGAATCCTTTCTTGAAAGCCTCCTCAAGGGCCTTGATGGCATCCTCTGGCTGTCTCATTCGTGCAAGGAGACAAGCTTTGTCATAGTAAACGCCGTAGTCATTGGGGTTATTCTCGATAATTTTTCCCATCCATTCCAGTGCCTCTTTCTCCATTCCCAGACCCAGCAGAGCATATTGTCGGCAACTACCGTCATCCGGGTCATCGTCAAGCTCCAGGACCTTCTCGTAGTCGGCCGTGGCTCCTTTTATGTCCCCACGCTCCTTCAGAAGGTCTCCTCTGCTGATAAACAGATATGCGTAGGATTTGTCAATATCAATACCCTTGTTGTAATACTCCAAAGCTGTTTTTTTATCGCCTTGCAATTCATGGCACCAGCCGATGGCGTAGTACTCATAACCGCTGGACGGGTCATTCTCCATGGATGCCTGGTAATCTGCAATGGCTTCTTTGTACATGCCGGCGCTTCGGTATATATCGCCACGGTGACTGTAAAGAGACTGGTCTTCTGACAGTTCAATCGCTTTTGTGGCTTCGGCAATTGCCTTCTTGAACTGTCCCATCTCACGGTAGCAACTGGACTTGTAGTAGGAAATCATTGGATGTTCTCCATATTCACCCTCCACCTTGTTATACAATTCAAGTGCATGCAGGTAATCGCAGTGGTCTTCGTATAACCTGGTCAAGAGTACAATCCACCGACTGTCAGCGTTTTCCTTGTTCATCTCGGCCTTGATTTTGGCCACTGCATAGGAGTAATGCTTCCCAGCATACGGGGCAACATACCAGGCTTCAGCATCATCGTCAAGTTCATAATACTTCAGTGCGGCATCAACGACATCATCTTCGCGTCCCATTTTATCATAGACCTGCATTTTAAACTTGTAGATATCTCCACGGTCAGCATTATACGATTCAGCGGTTTCCAGCCACTTCAAACTTTCCTCGTAGTCTTCTTTGTCACGATAGAACCGGGCTATTCCTATCATAGCTGCGACATCTGTGGGATCAGTTTTGAGCATTGCTCTATATTCTTTTTCCGCTTTGTCAAAGTCATCATTCATATATAAGGCCTGCGCCAAATCGAAGTGGTAACTTTGGACTTTTTCCGGGTTATCTTTCTTGGCGAGTTTGACCGCCTGTTTATATGACTCGGCGGCCTCAGGATAACGCTCCATGTCATCATAAATAGCTCCCTGCAGTCCCCATAGCGTTGACTTGTAAACATTGGGGTTCCCTTTGTAGTGTTTGATGGCATAAGATATGTCCCGCAAAGCGGCGTCGTATTTATCTGTGCTCCAATAGATTCGAGCCCGAATGAAACGCGAATCCAGATGATCCGGCGTCTCGTCAATCTGTTTATTGAGCAGCTCAAGCGCCTTTTCATCGTTGTCTTCTTCAAAAAATGCCTCAACCGCCTTGCGGTAGTTGTAGTCAGATACTACTTTTCTTTGGGCGCAGGCGATAAGGCTCACCAGGATAAGGGTCAAGGTTAAGAGTTTTTTCATGGGGTGTAAAGTTTAAGTATTTTACGAGAGGATTGTTTCCGGATACATGTCAAAACTGACATGCTCAAGCTTCGGCGGATTATCCATGCGCGCCTGAATGTCGGCCAGTTCGTCCCAAATCTTTGCACAAGAATGGACGGTGTCGTTCTCTTGCCGATGAAGGTTCATCAAAAGAGCCGTGTAGGTATCGTTGCCCGAAGAGATAATCTTATAACTACTCACCAGGGAGCCTTTCAACTGCTCTTCCCAAATGTTCCGGGGCACATGATGCCCGTCAAACAAGAAGAATAAATGTACACAGGCGTTTACGTCCATCGCCTGCAAAATTCGCAAAGAGGAAATTCCCTCCGCATACATGAACAGGGCCTCCCCTACTTTTTTGATGACAGCCAATGTGCTGTCTGCTATTTCCAGTTTTTTCATATATTTTGAAAATGATTGTTTTTACGATAAATCCTCCCCTTCCTCCTTTCTCACCGCTTTCAGGCGGCTCACCCATACGCGGTAGGCTTTCCAGCCATCGGATTTCTTTTTGCGCTCGGCCCGAAGTTCCTCCAGAAATTGCTCCTCCGTCACTTCCGGGTTCAACATCAACTGTGCAAGCGGATTGGAATCGTCCGGCATACGGGCGATCTCGTTCAAGCGCTTCTGAAGCATCCAGCGAAGATCGGCATAATACCTGTCGTAGGCGGGATTCTCTGCAATCAGTTTGGCAATGAGTTCAAATCCCACATTTCCAAACTGTCGCTCGTTCAGCAAAGCCATGCGATACTTGAATTTCCGGAAAGAAGGAGAATCCAGACCGTAGCCATATTTTTCCCCGTAGTAATCGGCCATCTGCTTGTACAAGGTTTCGACCGTCGCCCAATCTTTCTTCAGTTCCAACGCTCTTGCCAACAAATACATGCCGTTGAAATACTCCGTCTCTGCAGAGACTACAGATGTAAGCAGTTCGATACTTTCCTCTGATTTCCCGGCATACAACAGGCCGGCCGCATTCAGGACAATGTTGTTCCTGGAAGTGTTCGGCAGCGTTTCCCATTCTCGTCCGAACAGGCATGCATCATCGGCCACATAGGACAAAGCACGGTTGAGCAGGTCACAGGCGAAGGCCGACTGCCCCTTGCGGGCTGCATCCGCACACATCTCAAAGAGGCGGCAGGCCGCTCCATCAAAATCACCGCTCTTTTCATACTCCCGGACCGCTTCCCCTACGGCCAGTTCCGTTGAAATGACATCTTCGTCATTATAGGTCGCCGCAAAAGCCTGCACCTCCTTGGAAACCCGGATTGAACTGTAGTCTATCGGGGAAACCAGATTGATTCCTTTGAGGCTGCGGGAGCGGCTCAGAGCCACATAAGCCTGCCCGGGGGTAAAGGCTCCGCGCCCAAAATCTATCTCCACTTTGTCAAAAGTAAGGGACTGGCTTTTATGGATAGTAATGGCCCAGGCGAGTCTCAGCGGATACTGAGTCACACTGCCCACGACCTCTTTCTTACACTTCTTTTCCTCCTCATCATAGTGGTAATCGAAGGCCTCCCAGGTCTGTTTTTCCACAGGAACCACATTGTCAGGGCCATTGCCGATTTGAACGAATATGTCGTCCTTATCCAGGTTCACCACTTTACCAATGGTCCCGTTTGCCCAACGGCCGGAAGTATCATTGCGAAGAAACATGACCTGGGCGTCTTTTCGCAAGACAAGTTCGTTGTCCACAATGTCTTTCAGCCGGTTGGCATTTCCTACGTATGTAGCCTCATAAGTGAAACTTTCACCGGGGAGGTCGGCAAGACATCTCTCGTTAATCATTTGTGCATCACCACGATAGGCCGTCAACGTTATACGCATATCGCCCTCATCCTTTTTGGTAAAAGGAGTAATCACGTGCGAGTTAATGCGATTCAGGTCTTTCGGTGTCACCTGGCCGATGCGGAAATGCTCCAGCAGTTTGATGAAGTCCTCGTCGTTCTGCCGATAAATCTTCCTGAATTCGATTTTTGGAAGTGTCACTCCCTGCAGGCAACGCGCTTTATAGAAGAAGAAATCGTCCGTCCCATAAATATGGCGCAAAAGGGGTTGATCCTGCGGCGTCGCTATCGGAAGCAACTGGAACATATCGCCCACAAATACCATCTGCACTCCACCAAATGGCAGGCTGGAGTGCCTGCAATCACGCAGCATCCGGTCCATGGCGTCAATAAGGTCGCAGCGCACCATGGACACCTCATCAATGATAATGGTATCCAGATGCTGCACAAGCACAATCTTGTTGACATTCATCTGTCCCATGTCCTTCGGCCCCTGGACCCCAAAACCCAAGCCGAAGAAAGAATGAATAGTTTGCCCACCGGCTTGAATGGCCGCCACCCCGGAAGGGGCCAACACCACGAAGTTCTTCTTAACCTCCCTCTGCACCGCCCGCAGAAACGTTGTCTTCCCTGTCCCAGCGCGCCCCGTGAGGAAGAAACTCTGGTTGGTTTTGGCGATCATGTCAAAGGCATGGCTTTGTTCAATGTTGTTGGTGTCGAAAGAGGTTTGCATGACAATTGGTTTTTCTTTTCACGGCAAAGATAAAACCATGACGCGCAGTGTATTTTCGCATCGTGGTCGTAAAAAGAATAGCGCGAGATTAGAAATCTCACACAAATGCCATGCACTAAATTACTGTTCGAGGATCTTAAGATATTATGGCTTGAGCCACGAACTTTGTGGTTTTACAATTAGACGAGCGTTATTGTAAGCCATCTTAAGCGTCAAACATGTCCGAGCAGTATATGTGGAATTATCGATTTTATGCGTCACAAGAGCCAAGTCTGCATTGGGGGAATTTGGAGTTAGATTCAGCGGGAGAAGCAATTGAATACGATTATTATAAAACTGCGGGACAGCAATCTTATAGTTTGTGCGAACTCTCTTTCGTACTTCATCTATTGCCCCCTCTAACCTTCGACGAATTTCAGCATCTCCTGCAGATTGCATTGCCGACGGGAAACGGTCCAGATTATCTTCAATGATATGGTCAATTTGAGGGATTAGATTACAATTTGGATTAAATAATAAATCCTCTGGTTTTTGGAAATAGTCCGCAATCTGAGGTAAATCTGATTTAAAAATATGGAGTAGAGTATTATCACTTTTGCGACAAAAACACTTTAGACAAAATGACTGTCTGCCCGGAATGATATTTTTTACAAATAATGCATATATCTCCTCCAGATTTTTAGTTACCAGTCCCGTGTTGAAGCATGCAAAAGAATTATCCTGCGCAAATGAAATCTTATCTTCAGACTTAACTTTCCTAAAAGTATGCTCGATGTAATTTTTCAAAATAACATTGGTTTTCTTGCGTGCGTCAGAAAAATCCCATTCTTCATGATCCGCCATTTTCGCCAATGCTTGAAAGGCATCCTCGTATTTTGGGATGTAGGCAAAATCGAACAACTGTTGAGAAGATTGTAACTGTTCCATAACTTTGTATCCTTCCTTTATTAAAAATGGGCTCCAAACAAAATCTTTGGAGCCCTAATACTTAAAAAAATATAATAACTTGTCACGGATAGACCCGTGAATCTAAAAATCAAAAAAGTTCCTCTATTTCCTTTGAGGACTCTGCAAAGTTACAATCTTTTTTCATATTCCCCAAATAATACTAACATATTTAAAACTTTTCCCCTTATTCTGACCCTGTTTCAGATGATGCTGCATCTGGATTTATCATTCTGGAGGAGATTAATATAGACTCAACACATATTCAATACTCTTTGATTGACAAATGATTATTATCGATAAAGTTCAAGTAGCTTTCTGGCGTTTTCCCCCATTTCGATACGTAAAGACTCTGGTGATATAACAACCAGATTGGCGCCGTAACTCCTGAACAAAGATGATAGTTCGTAGTTTAACTTACAATCCAGAGAGAAAAAGGAATAATCCTCCAGTTTAGGGTTCTCTCGATGTAGTTTAGCCTGATCCTCCTTTGACAGTTCAGTCTGATACGGGTGCATAGGCTTTGTGCGGATATAGTTGGCGGATGACTTGTGAACAGCGAACACAACGTGTTCTACGGGTTTGTCCCAGTAATATGTCACTCCCACAATGTCGTCAAAGAGTTCATCGATGTTCACCTGGCACTTCACATAAGGAATGTTCTGTACTTCCTCATAAGCCTCGATCCTGTCCAGCGGGATAGTTGCAATGAAGTGTGGGTTGTATGGCAGTTTTTTGTCGCAGGTGGGAGTGCATAGCAGATACCATCTATCCTTGTATTGCTTAAGCATATATGGGTAGGCAATAATTTCCTGCGCTTTCTCTGCATCAAACTGCCGGTATGTGATTGAAACGACTTTCTTGTTAGTGATGGCAGAGAAGAACCATCCTAAATACTCCTTATTCTTGAGGAATTCGTTAGAGCTGAAACTTATTACTTTATTTTGCAAAACACCATTCTTTGTGTCAAACTCGCTTCCTCCGAAAGACAGCTGATTCCCCAACTTCGTTTTCAGATCATCTAGCCACTCGAAATTATCAAGGCCAGAAAACTGTCCAAGTGTATTCAAAACTTCATTGAGAAGCATTTTCTCATCGTCCGACAGCGGCTTTGAGAAAATGGATCTCGTTTGATCTGCATAACGAATCACTTTCTTTCCGTTGATTACCTTACTCTCATCAAGCTCTATCAGGAAAATGTCCTCCATATCCCTCAAGTCCATCTCTATCGTACGCTTGCACACCTGCAGGGCCTCGTCAATTCCTTTCAGTGAATCGTTCACGGCATTCAACAATTGGGTGCGAGTGTAGTAATGGTGCTGGTCCGACAGCATCCTATCCAGAATAATATATCTTACGACGGCGTTTTTGTTTGCTGGCATACTGATTCTAATTGGTTACGGAGACAAAGATACGGATATTTTGCGAAACGTATCTTCGCAAAGAGCCCCGTCATTCCTGACGAGGATTCTAAGTATTTCTATTGGTTTATTACCCAACTTTTAATTACTCCGATATAGCTGCCCTGTCACTGGCGAGGTCATCATCAAGGCCGATTATCCGGTGGAATCTCTGTCTGCCGCTATTTCTAACAAATAATTATAATCTCCCCATTCACTTTTGCTACTTATACTCCTCATGTAGAGGAGGATGAGCGTTCTAATCCAGGTGATTCGTTTTTCCGCCAGAAGTAGTCCGCAGTTAAAAGATTATCACTTAATCCAGAGAGCCTTGTTCTCCTCTAGATTAGGATGCTCTTTAGCATACTTGCCAAACCAAATAATGACATCCATCAGGAGATAAACGAGGCTAAAAAGAAGGTATGGCGAATTAAGTATGTTTAGGTATTCCGTCAGCATTTCGCTCGCATGAGAACCCTCACTGGTTACATTATAGATAGACCAAACGTTTTTTGCAAGTAACTCGGGAAAGTGAGCTTTTGCACATCTGGCGCCATTGGAATACTTCGTTTCCTTCCCTTCCATGAACCGGATTGAATCTGAAATATTTAGATTAATCTTGTTACGTCCTTGGTGATTAAGGCAGTCATCATGAAGAAAACCGAGTTTGTTCGCCGCTTTGAACAGCCATTCTAATATTTGCCTGATGCTGTTGAAATAGAGTTTGGAATCAATGTCATTTTCGCCTTTCGCGGCTCTCAATATATCGCGGAGGTGCCGTATGCTATCTTGCTGTACGGCCTCATCAAAATAGGTTTCTATCACCTCGAAGATGCTCTCAGTCTCTGTTGACATGGCTTTCTCCGATAATAGTATTGCGTCTTGAACGTCCATAGGAGGAACGGCTATCATCAACTGGAAAAGGTCATGGCGAGTTACTGTCCCGAAATACTTCTCCATCAATTGAGCCTGCTTCAGGACATAATCAGCAGTAAGTTCCCTCAGGATATAATCGGTTGATGCGATACCGTTAGCTTTTGAAGAAAAATGCGCTATGGTACTGCCAACATGTATTTCTCTATCTATGGGCATCCCGGATATACGCCCAACCTTTATACACTCATCGCTGAAAACAGCAAATGCCCCGTTTCCAATGGCATCGTAAATATTGCCAAGATAATGAACGTTGGGTGATCGAAGCCCCGAGAGTTCGGACGATACGCTGTATAGACCATTTGTGAACGGCGCCTTGGGAATAGCTTCATAGTCGATATCACATTTAATGTAGTCCCTGAAGAGAAAGGTCGGACGGATGTAACGAATCTCACTCACGCCGTAATCGACCATTTCTGCATAAACTTGCGGGCATTCGATACTCTGAAGGTCCTTTGCCATCTCAGAGAGCCTGTAATACGAGTATCCGTCCTTGAGTGTGGGGAGGTCAACGTAGACCTTACTATAGTCTTTGAGCTTATTTGAAGACATTTTTGGGCATCATTACTTGAACTATTGAACACAAAGGTAACCATTTTTCTTTTCTAATGGTAATCCCTTCTCCACATTGCAAATATAGTTTCTATTCGCGAAGTCAATTTTCGCAGAACGGACATTTTATCTCTACGTCTCTCTACTTTCCGGAATAGTTTTTGCGAAAATGAGTTCTCATCTGATGCTGCTTTTAAACCACAACAGCCTCCCCATGAAACACCTGCTCAAAATCCTGCTTTACACGATTCTGTCTATCGTTGCTTTTGTTATACTCGTCTTTTCGGCGGCCTTTGCCCTGGATATACACTATGGCCGCGAGGCGCACTCACATGAGCGCTTGGTGAAAAAGGCCGGGCTGGGCGGACTGGAATACACCTTGATGGAGACATCTATAGATACAATATTCTGTCACCCCCTTGGAAGTTTTGTCCAGTGCCGATATGTTATCCACTTTCAAGATACGACAGCCCTGAACAAGAGGGCTTCGACATGGCCCCGATGCGATGATAATGGCATGCCCATCAAATGCTTGTCCCATTTTGACGATTTCTTTGAATCACAAGTCGCGGAAATCACGGACGAGGGCGAGCTCACCATCAAGGCCGATTATCCGGTGGAATCACTGTCGGCCGACTATTTTTAAGACACAGCTTCAACACATAATCGTCCTTGGGGAAGCACTCTGGCTTTCAACGTGGCAAGCAGGAGGAAGGGACACCCTCCCCGCTCAATGGATAGGGGCCCAAAGGAAAAGCACATGGGAGAGAGGGCCAGACCGCGGCGCAAAGTGCGAAGCGAAATCCCTCCGGAGACCTACTTAATCAGATTCCCCAGGATGCTGCGGGTGAGCTCCTTGGTAAGGGTGCTGGTGGCGCTGCGGGTGGCCTTGGTCACGGCCTTCTTGGTGGTGGAGGTGGTGCTCTTCTTCTTGGTGCCGGTCACCTTGGAGGTAACGGCGTCCGTGGCGGCGGCCACAGCCACGCCGGTGACGGCGCTCAGCACGGATTTGAGCACCTTGGAGGCAATGCTGTTCTTGGCCTTCTTGGCACGTTCCTTCTCCTCCCTCTCCCGCTCCTTGGCCAGGCGGGCCTGCTCCTTGGCTTCCAGGGTGGCCTGCCTTTCGGCCTCTTCGGCAGCCTCTATCTCCGCCTTCTGGCGCTCCGCTTCCAGGGTAGCGGCGGTGATGAGCTCGTAGGCGCTTTCACGGCCTTCTGGTCTTGGGGCGTGTAGGCGCGGAGGGCATGCTGCACGCGGTTGCCCAGCTGGACCGGATCTGGGACGAAGCCAAAACAAAGGGGTTGTAAAGGGGCTGGCTGGGTCGGGGCTGTGAAGGCCCGTATTTCACGGTCTAATACTTGTGCGAAGTACCTTCTATCTCTTCGGCCGTAATCTTCTTGCGGTCCATCTGATGCCAGGCATAGGCGATGTAGGCTACCACGAAGGGAATCAGGAGCGAGACGAAGAACATGACCTTGAGCGTAAAGTAGCTGGAGCAGCTGTTGTCCAGATACAGCGAACTCTGTAGATCCGTGCAGGAGGGATAGTAGGCCGTGCCGTTGAAGCCGGCTAGGAAGAACACGCTCATCACCACCAGTACAGTACCGGGGAAAGCGAACCAGATGCCTTTGCGGGACTTACTGAAAGCACCCAGGTACAGGCTATAAAGCACCAGCACCACGCCCACCAGCAGCATACACAGCACCGCCGGCATCTCCAGCAGGTTGTGGAAGTACTTGTAAGGCTCTAGGGAAACCTCGCCGTCGGGAGAGACCGCATACCCCTGTCGGGTGAGCAGGAGGACTGTCCAGCCCAGGAAGAAGAGCAGGAAGGGAACGATGGCCATCTTGATGGTGCGGCGCATCTGGGCGTGAATGCCTTCATCATCAACATTGTTCAGCACATAGAGTGAACCCAGAATGGCGGTGAGGAATACCAGGGTACAACCCAGCAGCACGGCATGGTACTGCCCCAGGGCCTCCAGTCCGTGCCAGCCGTTGCCCCAGGTACTGATGATCGGGGTCGAAGGATCCGTGATGGCCAGCTTGTTCACCGTAAAGTCGGAACCCGTAAAGAAGGTGCCCACGGCCGTTCCCACCAGGAAAGGAGCCAGGATACCATTGCACATAAGGGCGATACGGAAACCCTTCACGCCCAGCAGATTACCTTTTTTGTTCTGGAACTCGTAGGCCACGGCCTGGAACACGAAGGTCACGAGGAGCAGCACCCATACCCAGTAGGCACCGCCGAAGCTGGTGCTGTAAAAGAGCGGGAAAGAGGCGAAGAAAGCGCCGCCGAAGGTGACCAGCGTGGTAAACGTAAGTTCCCACTTGCGGCCCGTGGAGTTGAGGATCATGCGTTTCTGGGTATCACTCAGGGCGCGGTTCCCCAGGTGCATATTGGCACCCTGTACAAACATCAGGGCCACCAGCAAACCGCCCAGCAGGGCAATCAGGACCCACCAATAGTTCTGTAAGAATTCGTACGTCATGGCTTAGCTGTTTTGGGGTTCAACTTCGGGACCCTTGCCGATGGCGCGGATCATAATACGGATTTCGATGGCAAGGAACAGGGCGAAGACCGCCAGGAACACGAAGAAGGTGGTCTTCACGGCGCCGGCGCTGAGGCTGGAGATGGCCACGTTCACCGGCAACAGGCCCTGGATGGTCCAGGGTTGGCGACCCACTTCGGCCACCACCCAGCCGCTCTGGCCGCAGATATACACCAGCGGAATGCAGATGATGGAAGCCCAGAGCAGCCATTTCCAGGAGCCCAGCTTATCTTTCCAGAAGGCATAAAGGCACAGCAGCAGCACCAGGGCGATGAGCATGCCCAGGCCCACCATGAAGCGGAAGGCCCAGAACACCACGCCCACGGGCGGGACTACGTCTTCCGGCTTCTCCAGGTGGCCGTAGCCCATGTACTGCACGTTGGCATCCAGGACGGCGCGGGCCTCGGCTTCCACGGCCGGGTCCTCGCTTCCCCGGTACACGGCCAGGGCATCCAGGGCCTTGCGGCCCATGGCCATCTTGTCGGCCACGGAAGGGACCACGTTGCCGTCGTTGTCCGTGTAGCCGCGGAGGATGTCATTGATGCCGGGCACGTAGCCGTTCCAGTCGTGGGTGGCCAGAAGGGACAGCATGTGCGGAACCTTGATGCCGGGAACGATGGTGAAAGCAGCTCCGTTGCCGCCGTCCTCCAGGCCTTCGGCAGCCGCCAGTTTCATGGGCTGGAACTCGGCCGCATGGATGCCGGAGGAATCACCGGACAGCATCACGGCGCCGGAGCCCACCAGGCCCACGATGGCACCAATCAGCATACTTTTTTTGGCAAACTCCACATGGCGGTTTTTCAGTAAGTACCAGGCACTTACGCCCACTACGAAGATGCCGCCGGTGACCCAGCCGCTGGTGACGGAGTGGCAGAACTTGGAAACCGCCACGGGATTGGTAATCACTTCCCAGAAAGCGGCGGCCGAGGCCATCTCGCTGCGCACGGTGTCGGGGTTGAAGGTGGTGCCCACGGGATTCTGCATCCAGCCGTTGGCCACCAGGATCCAGTAGGCGCTGATGGTGGCTCCGATGCCGGTGAGCCAGGTGGAGGCCAGGTGGAATTTGGGCGACACTTTTTCCCAGCCGAAGAACATGACGGCGAAGAAGGTGGCCTCCATGAAGAAGGCCAGGATGCCTTCAATGGCCAGCGGCGCGCCGAACATGTCTCCCACGAACCAGGAATAATTGCTCCAGTTGGTGCCGAATTCAAATTCCAGGATAATACCCGTGGCGATGCCCACGGCAAAGTTGATGGCAAAAAGCTTGATCCAGAACTGGGCGGTCTTTTTCCATAAAGGATCCCCTTTGACCACATAGAGGGTTTCCATCACCGCCATCACCAGGGCCAGGCCCAGGGTGAGCGGGACAAACAGCCAATGGTAAGCGGCTGTCATCGCGAACTGGATTCGCGACCAAACGACTACGTCCATAGCTTATTCGGTTAAAAGGTTCAGTGTATCTGTGTTATGGGTTTGTGTCAGTGCGGAGCCCACTTTTTCACTCTTCTGAGCGTCCGAGAGCCCGCCCATGGCCGGCTTGAAGAAAAACACCCGGAGGATGCCGAAAAGGATGATGAGCTTGAGCAGGATGAGCCAGACCAGGGGTTTCCCCCAGGTCATATTGCGGAAACCGTCCCGGTACAGGGAGGTAAAAAAGGAAATAATGCTTCCCGGGCGGTACATATTGTGGTCAGTTTCCACAAATGTACAAACACTTTCTCAGAAAACCAACAGAGAACCCGTGAAATAGAAGTAGCTAATTATCAAGTAGATATGCAAATCCTCCTCCGCAAAACGCAGAGGAGGATTTGCGTAAAGTGCTAATTATCAGCCACTTCTATTTCACGACCCAACACTATTTAATCAAGTTCCCCAGGATGCTGCGGGTGAGCTCCTTGGTAAGGGTGCTGGTGGCACTGCGGGTGGCCTTGGTCACGGCCTTCTTGGTGGTGGAGGTGGTGCTCTTCTTCTTGGTGCCGGTCACCTTGGAGGTAACGGCGTCCGTGGCGGCGGCCACAGCCACGCCGGTGACGGCGGACAGCACGCTCTTCAAAACCTTGGAGGCAATGCTGTTCTTGGCCTTCTTGGCACGTTCCTTCTCCTCCCTCTCCCGCTCCTTGGCCAGGCGGGCCTGTTCCTTGGCCTCCAGGGCAGCCTGCCTTTCGGCCTCTTCGGCAGCCTCTATCTCCGCCTTCTGGCGCTCCGCCTCCAGGGTGGCGGCGGTGATGAGTTCGTAGGCGCTTTCACGGTCCACAGGATGGTCGTATCGGCCATAGAGGCGGCTGCGCTTGATAAGGGTTTCACGCTCGCTCTCGGAGATGGCGCCAATCTGGCTCAGGGGGAAGAGTATCTTGGCCCGCTCCACGATGGAAGGGGTGCCCTTCTCGTCCAGGAAAGAGACCAGGGCCTCGCCGGTGCCCAGTTCCAACAAGGTCTCGTAGGTCTTGAAGGCGGGGTTGGGGCGGAAGGTATCGGCCGCCACTTTCACGGCCTTCTGGTCTTGGGGCGTGTAGGCGCGGAGGGCATGCTGCACGCGGTTGCCCAGCTGGCCCAGGATGTTGGAAGGAATATCCGTGGGGCTCTGGGTGATGAACCAGATGCCCACGCCCTTGGAACGGATGAGGCGGATTACCTGCTCAATCTTGTCCGTGAGGGCCTTGGACGTGCCGTCAAAGAGCATGTGGGCCTCGTCAAAGAAGAAGACCAGCTTGGGCTTGTCCATCTCTCCCACTTCCGGCAGGGTGGCGTACAGCTCACTGAGCAGCCACAGCAGGAAGGTGGAGTAGAGCTTGGGCTGGAGCATGAGCTTGTCGGCCGCCAGCACGTTCATGATGCCCTTTCCGCCCTCGCACTGCAGGAGGTCGTAGATGTCAAAGTCCGGCTCTCCGAAGAACTTCTCCGCGCCCTGGTTCTCCAAGGCCAGCAGGGCCCTTTGGATGGCGCCCACGGAGGCCGATGTCACATTTCCGTACTTGGTGGTATATTCGGCCGCGTTCTGCCCCACAAAGTTGAGCATGGCCCGAAGGTCCTTCATGTCAATCAGGAGAAGGCCGTTTTCATCGGCAATCTTGAAGACGATGTTCAGCACGCCCGTCTGGGTTTCATTGAGGCCCATCAGGCGGCCCAGCATATCCGGTCCCATGCGGGAAATGGTAGAACGCATGGGATGGCCCTGCTCCCCGTACACGTCGAAAAAGCGCACCGGGCAGCTCTGGAACTGGGGGTTGGAGATACCAAACTCCGGCAGGCGCTTCTCAATGAAGCCGGAAAGCTTGCCCACCTGGGAGATGCCGCTGAGGTCTCCCTTCATGTCGGCCATGAAGCAGGGCACGCCGTCCTGGCAGAAAGTCTCTGCCAAAACCTGCAGGGTGACGGTTTTACCGGTACCGGTGGCTCCGGCAATAAGTCCGTGACGGCAAGCCATCTTGCTCACCAGGGAGAGGGGTCCGTTTTCACTGTGGGCAATGTACAGCCCGCGCTCTTTATCTAACATTTTTCTTACTGTTTTTCCAAAGATAGAACAAAATGGTGGAAATCACAAACGTACCCAGGCCGATCCAGGGCGCCAGGCTCTGCGGCAGACGGAAACCGATCTTGTCCACCAGGATGAAGGTGACGCACACAGCTGTCATAAAGAGAGCAGGCAGCAGCGTAATCAAATACCACAAGCCACCTTTTTTCTTCACAAAATACGCCGTGGCCGTCCAGAGCATGAACACCGCGAGTGCCTGGTTGCTCCAGCCAAAGTAACGCCAGACGGTGTTGAAGCCGTTGGCGTCGGCAATGTTGTACCAAAGCAAAAAGGCCGATGCCACAAAGAGCGGAACGGCAATCGTGAGCCGCCGGCCGATGGCCTTCTGGGGAAGGTGAACGAAGTCCGCGATGATGAGACGGGCGCTGCGGAAAGCCGTGTCTCCGGAGGTGATGGGGGCGGCCACCACGCCCAGGATGGCCAGGATGCCGCCCGTAAGGCCCAGCCAGTTTTCCGACACCTTGGTAACCACGGTGGGTGCTGCGGCGCTCGTATCCGATCCCACGGCGGCGGCGCCGCCGTCAAAAAAGAACCAGGAAGAGACGGCTGCCCACACCAGGGCCACCAGGCCTTCCGTAATCATGGAGCCGTAAAAGACGGACCTGCCCAGTTTCTCGCTCTTGATGCAGCGGGCCATCAGTGGGCTCTGCGTAGCATGAAAGCCGGAAATGGCCCCACAGGCAATGGTAATGAACAGGCAGGGGAAGATGGGCTGGTCCTTCAGGCCCGCCTTTTCTGACCATCCGCCCAGGCCGTCCCAAACCTCCGGCAGGGAGGGCCACTTGATAAAGAGGCACACCATCAGGGCCACCGCCATAAAGAGAAGGGCCACGGCAAAGACAGGATAGATTTTGCCGATAAGCTTGTCAATGGGAAGCAGCGTGGCTATCAGGTAATACACGAAGATAATTCCCACCCACAGCATGATGGAGCCGCGGGTTCCGTCTCCGGCAAGGTCTCCCAGGATGAGGGCCGGCGAATACACGAACACCGTTCCCACCAGCAGCAGGAGCACCACGCTGAACACCAGCATCACCTTCTGGGTACGTTTACCCAGGTAGTCTCCCACCAGGTCCGGGAAACTGGCCCCGCCGTGCCGCACGGAGAGCATCCCGCACATATAATCATGCACGGCACCGGCAAAGATGCAGCCCAGCACAATCCACAGATAGCTGGCCGGGCCGAACTTGGCGCCCATGATGGCCCCGAAGATGGGCCCCGTTCCGGCAATGTTGAGGAACTGAATCATGTACACCTTCCAGGTGGGCATGACAATGTAGTCTACGCCGTCGGCCTTCTCGATAGCCGGTGTTCTTCTGGCGGGATCCGGGCCGAAGGCCCTTTCCACAAAGGCTCCATACAGGAGATAGCCCAGAACCAGGGCTACGATGCTGATAAGAAACGAATACATTATTCAAAAAAACTAAAATGTACGCGACCGTAGTTACGTTCTTTAACAAAATGGGGATGGTTCACGAAGGAGTGTTCGTCCCCGTGCTCCAAGATGAAATACCGTTCCGGATGCAGGATGCCGGCGGCAAAAACCGCATCCGGCAGGTTTTCGAGTCCTTCCAAGGCATAGGGTGGATCGGCAAAGATGATGTCGAACTTCTCCCGGCAGATGGGAAGGAAATCAAAGACGTTGTCCCGCACCATGGTCACGTTCTGCAGACCCAGGCGGTCGGCTTCCGTCTTGATGAAACTGGCATTCTCCCGGGCCATCTCCACACAGTAGACGCGCGACGCGCCGCGGGAAGCGAATTCAAAGGCAATGGAGCCGGTGCCCCCGAAGAGGTCCAGCACCTTGAGGTCTTCAAACTCGTATTCGTTGTCCAGGATGTTGAAGAGGCCTTCTTTGGCAAAATCCGTAGTGGGGCGTGCCTTGTAACCGGAAGGCGGCAGAATCACTTTCCCTTTGAGCCTTCCGCCGATGATTCTCATAGCTGCACCACCCCCTTGAAATAGCGGTACAGGGACATGCTGGCCTCCGAATCCAACGGTGTGCGGAAGCACACGGTGGACACTTCCGGATTCAGCTGCAGCTGTTTGAGACTGAGGAAAAGGAAATACTGGGCCGTGGTAAAGTCCGGGGCGCGGAACACATTGGCCAGGCGGAGGCTCTTGCCCTGGGCAATAACCAGGTGCAGCCACTCCCCGGCCCAAGAGGCCACAATCTTGTTGTAGTCTTGAATGGAGTCCAGCATGCCGAGGAGATAGTACATCTCCGGCAGCACCCGCACCGGCTCCCCTGAAGTGGGCAGCACCGTCTGGACCATCACCTTGGAAAGGTTCTCGCCGATGGAATTGGAGTAAACCAGCACGGACGCCAAGGAAGGGAGCGCGATGGTTTCCACGAAATCTCCATCATCCAGCGGGCACACCTCCGAGAGGGCCCCACGGGCCGTCTGGGGATCGAAAAACGCCTCCGGAACCAGGCACACCTTGGGCGTAAGGAGAGAAATGTCCACCTTGTCGTATCTGCGCTGGAATTCCGGCGTGGTAAAAAGAGTCTCCGGCCCCCGCCAGAAGCGGGGGTGGAGACCGTCTGAAGGATATACCTTAAAAGAATATCCACTCAAGGAAACTTGAATGGATATTCCTGTATATGTCCGGGGGGCGGAGTCCATAGAAGGAACTACTCCCAGTTACCGGCGTTGTTGTTAGGTGCGGTTACGCTACCCACCTGCAGGCCTTCGTACTTGTTCTGGTCCTTGCGCTCTGCGTCCAGGTTGATGCGGAGCTGGTTGTCCAGGCCTTTGCACAGAGCCTTGTAGGGCATGCGGGCCTCAAACAGCGGAACGTGCACACCGGATACAAGCTTGACGGTGGATTCCATCTCCGTCTTGACACCGCCGGAGAAAGGAATGTAGTACAGGGAGTCGATGCAGAAATCCGGGCGGTTCACGAAGAGGGTGTCCTTTACGGGAATCTGGGTGGTAACGGAGTACACCACAGGGGTTCCCTTGGCATAGGCCTCCTGGAGTTTCTCCAGCATCTGGTCTGCCTTGAGCTTCTTGTTGGCCTTCTTGATGGCCTCGGTGTTGGCAACGGCCACGGAGTCGTCCATGGAGCCGATCTGCATCACGACGTTCATCTTGCCGGTCTCGTAGAACAGCTTGAGGGAATCTACGGTGGGGCTGAAACGGCCGGTTTCACTCTTGAAAGCCACCTGCAGGGTGCGGATGTCTTTCAGACGCTGGATGGCCACCTGGGAACGGGCGGCAACCTCCTTGTTGAACTTTACCGGTTTCTGCACACTCTTGACGGTGAGCCAGGCAAGAAGGACGATAAGGACTGCCAGGGCGCACTCAACGGCGATTTTAACTGATTTGTTCATTATTCTTAGTGTTTTATAATTTTCTAAACTTCCGACAAAGTTAACAAAATGATTTCTCAAAAGCAATAATCTTTTGTAAATTTGCCCTCGCAAATGATTTTTGCCCTCCATGAATCTGGAAAAAGAGAAGATACGCAGCTTGAAAGCCCTCCTTGAAACGGCCCGTGAGGTGGTTGTGGTTGCCCACACCCATCCCGACGGAGACGCCCTGGGCTCTACGGCCGCCCTTTCCCTCTACCTCCGGGAACAGCCGGGCAAGCAGGTCACCTGCATCCTTCCGGACACGCCTCCGGAGAATCTGGACTTCCTCAGGGCCCCCTCCGTCCCCTACCTTTTCAACGACAAAGACCCTCAGAAGGCCGCCGCCACCATCCAAAAGGCCGATTTGATTGTCCTGCTGGACTGCAACGCCTTCTCCCGCACGGAAGGGCTGCAGAAGCCTTTGGAAGAATCCACTGCTCCCAAGATTCTGATAGACCATCACCTGAATCCGGACAGCGGAAGTTTCAATCTCGTCTTCTCCACCCCGGAGATTTCCAGCGCCAGTGAACTGCTGTACTGGGTACTGAAAGCCCTGGATCCGGAAAACACCCCTTCCGGAGCTATCGGCATGTCCCTGATGGCCGGCATGACCACGGACACCAACAATTTCGCCAATTCTGTCTATCCCTCCACCTTCCAGATGGCTTCGGAGCTGATTGCCTCCGGAGTGGACCGCGACGCCCTGCTGGAAAAGCTGTACCAGAGTTACCGGCAGAACCGAGTGCGGCTCATGGGTTATATGCAGTACGAAGGCCTCCGTATTCTGGAAGAGGGCGCCGCCTACATGATACTCACCCGGGAAATCCAGGAGCGCTTCGGCCTCCGGGAAGGAGAGTCCGAAGGCCTGGTGAACGTTCCCCTTTCCATCGGCAAAGTGCGTCTGAGCGTGCTGCTGAAGGAAGACGGAGACCATTTCCGGGTGTCGGTCCGTTCCAAGAAAGGCACATCGGCCCAGAATCTGGCGCAGCGCTGTTTCCATGGCGGCGGGCACGAGAACGCCGCGGGCGGCAAGCTTTTCCCCGGGCAGGACTTCGCCCCCGGAAAGGCCGATGAGTACCTCTGTCAAACCCTAAAGGACTACCTCCGATGAAGCGAAGCACCCTCATCCTCCTTCTCGCTTTAGTGGCTGCCTGCTCCAAGCAGTCGCTGCAGGCCACCTATGACAAGCAGGCAGGCTATATCGAGGGCTTCGTATCGGCCCAGATGAAAAAAGACCCCCTGGCCACCCTTACCAAAAACGGCAACGTGTACCGGCTCACCCTGCACGACACCCTGGACGCCGACCGGGATTCCCTGCTGCCCGGCGGCAAAGTGTCCCTGGTGTACGGCTGCTTCACCCTCACCGGCACCTCCGTTTCCATGAGCAACCTGGTTTCCACCAATTGGAAAGACCTGGCCCGGGAGGCCGGATGGGAACTCACGGACTCCACGCTTTACAAACTGGACACCCTTACGCTGGACAATACGCTGGTGGAGGGCCTGGCCGCCGGTCTGGAAGGCGTCCAGCAGTGGGACGAGGGCTTCATCCTCTTTACCGGAAAATATGGTTTCGGAAAAAACGAGCGGGGCACGATTCCTGCAAGAAGTGCCCTGGCCTACTACTATATAATTGAAAATATCAGCAATGAAGACTAACAATATCATCCTCGCAGGCGCCCTGGTCCTTGTGACGGCCTCCTCCTGCATCAAAGAAGACAACGCCGGAGAAGCGGAATTCCAGAAGCAATACCTGCAGCTGTGGATAGACACCTTCCACAACGGCGCCGTCATGAACCAGCACGGACTGTATATCCTGGAAGACGAGCCGGGCGACGGAGTCTCCGTCAACTTGGCCGAAGGCAAATACATGTATGCCGATGTCACCATCCGGGACCTGGACGGAACCATCACCTCCACCACGGACGAAGCCCTGGCCAAGCAGTTGGGCACATACGACATAAAAAAAGCCGTTTACTACGGCCCCAGGTTCTACAAGCTGGGAGAAGGCAGCAGCTATGCCGGAGTGGACGCCCTGTACAGCGACATGCGCTATGAAGGCACCCGCACGGCGGTGATTCCGGCCTGGATGATTACCACTTCCCGCTACAATACCCAGCAGGAGTACATGACGAACATGTCCTCGTCGGCCGCCCACCTGATATATACCGTGAAGCCCTACGACATGGTGGAAGACCCTGCCATGGTGGAAGTGGACAGCGTCCGCCGCTATGTGGCCCGGAATTACCCGGATGCCGAACCTGTGACCTACAAATCCGACGCAGCGGTGGACAACACCTTCTACTTTTACAGCGACCTGGGAGCCATTCCGGTCAACGAAGAAGGCAAAGGCATCGCACGCGATTCCGTGTCCACCTGTACCCTCAACTATACGGGAAGGCTGCTGAACGGACAGGTATTTGACACGACTGTGGAGAAAGTGGCCAAGGACGCCGGCATCTACGACGCCGCAAAAACCTACACGCCCGTCAGCATCACCTACTCCTCCAAATGGGACGGCATTTCCATGAGCGGCTCCAGCAGCCTGATTGACGGCTTCAAAGGCGCCCTTTCCCTGATGGAATTCCAGGGACAGAAGGCCGTGGCCGTCTTCACCTCCACCCACGGATATGGGGAAAGCGGTTCCGGCGCCAAGATTCCCGGCTACTCGCCGCTCGTCTTTGAGCTGGAACTGGTGAGCATCGCCAACACCGACTAAAGCATGAGCGCAAGCGCAATCCCTACCGAACTGGGGACCAAGCCCATCGGCGCCCTCATCAGGCAGTACGCCGTTCCCGGCATCATCGCCATGACGGCATCTTCGCTGTACAACATGGTGGACAGCATCTATATCGGCCACATTGCCGACGTGGGTTCCCTGTCCATCGCGGGCCTGGCCGTCACCTTCCCCCTGATGAACATCTCCACCGCCTTCGGTACGCTGGTGGGGGTGGGCGCCGCCACCATGATTTCCGTGCTCCTGGGCCAGAAAAACTACGGCGCCGCCCGGAAGGTCCTGTGCAACGACATCACCCTCAACATCATCACGGGCGTTGTCTTCACCCTGGTGGCCCTGCTGTGGATGGACCCCATCCTGCGCTTTTTCGGCGCATCCCAGGCCACCCTCCCCTTCGCCCGGGAATACATGACCGTCATTGCCCTCGGAAATGCCGTCACGCATCTGTACTTCGGCCTCAACTCCATCGTGCGCTCCTCCGGCAATCCCCGCCTGGCCATGGGGCTTACGCTGTTCACCGTCATCTCCAACGCCATCCTAGACCCCATATTCATCTTCGGCCTGGGGATGGGCATCCGGGGCGCGGCCCTGGCCACCGTCCTGTGCCAGTGCCTGTCGCTGGGCTATACCCTCTGGTATTTTTTCAATCCCGAGCGTCTTTTGCATCTGCCCCGCTCCTGGAAAGTATTCCGGGTAGACTGGAAAGTGGCCAGGGATTCCCTGGCCATCGGCCTGGGACCCTTCCTGATGAACCTCGCGAGCTGCATCGTGGTGCTGTTCATCAACCAGCAGCTGGTCAAATGGGGCGGAGACCTGGCCATCGGCGCCTACGGTATCGTAAACCGCATCTCCTTCCTCTTTGTGATGGTGGTGATGGGCTTCAACCAGGGCATGCAGCCCATCGCCGGTTACAACTACGGTGCCCGGCAGTACGGCCGCGTACGGGAAGTTTACGTCAAAACCGCCCTCTGGGCCACGCTGGTGACCTTCGCCGGCTTCATAGTGTCGGAGTTTCTTTCCGGCCCCGCCGCCGGCATTTTCACCACCGATCCGGTGCTGCTGGAAAAAGCCGCACGGGGCCTCCAGAAAATGAACCTGGCCTTCCCCATCGTAGGTTTCCAGATGGTCACCACCAACCTGTTCCAGTGCCTGGGCATGGTGAAAAAATCCATCTTCCTCTCCCTTTCGCGCCAGCTGCTCTTCCTGCTGCCGTGCATCTACATCCTGCCGCCGCTTATGGAATCCGAGAACGGTGTATGGTACTCTTTCCCCATTTCCGACAGCATTTCGGCCTTCCTCACCGCTCTTCTGGCCGTGGGGCTGCTCAGAAAACTGGGGCGCCTGAAAGACGGGGACGAACCCACCATCCTGGGAAGCCAGATTTAAATGACTAAAGACATGCATACGATTATCAATGTGGGCCGAAGTTTCGGCAGCGGCGGCGGCTTTGTGGCCAAGGCCGTGGGCAGCAAGCTGGGCATCCCGGTTTTTGACAACGAACTCATCTCCAAGACGGCCGAGGAAAGCGGCTACTCCAAGAGCCTCTTCGCTCATGGAGAGGAAAAGAGCCTGTTCTCCGTCTCCAGTTTCTTCGCCTCCGGCCGCCTGAGCTATCTGGACAGCGGCTATGTGAACGACAACGTGCTCTTCAACATCCAGAGCGAGGTAATCCGCCAGATTGCCGACAAGGGCGACGCCGTCATCATCGGCCGATGCGCAGACTACATCCTGCGGGACCGCCCCTGCCTGAATGTCTTCGTGTGCGGACCGGAGGAATACCGCATCGGCCGCCTCATGGAAAACGAGCATCTGAGCGCCGCCGAGGCCGAAAAGCTGATGCGCCGCAAGGACCGCACCCGCGAAACCTACTATAATTACTACACCTTCGGCGCCTGGGGGCAGGCTTCCAACTACCACCTGTGCATAGACAGTTCCATTCTGGGAATCGAGGGAACGGCCGATTACATCATCGACTTCGGCAGGAGGGCCGGGCTGGTAAAACAGTGACGCTCCGCAGCATCATATACGGGACCCTTTCCCTGGCCGTTCTCGTAGGGGCGGGTTTCGGCCTGCGGCTTCGCGGGCAGGAAGAGCCGTCTTCCCGGCAGGAGGAGCCGCCCGTTCCCGTCAAATGGGTGGAAGACCTGAATTCGGCCATCACCAACGACCTCTCCTGCCTCCCCGCCATGGACCAGGTGGTGGACAGTTTCATGAACCACTGGTCGCTCAAAGGGGCCAGCCTGGCGGTGATGCGCAACGACTCCCTTCTCTATGCCCGGGGCTATGGAAAGGCCGATCCGGATACCCCCATGACCCCCGGCACCCGCATGCGCTTAGCCTCCGTATCCAAACTTCTCACGGCCGTTGGCATCATGCGGCTGCAGGAAGAAGGGAAGGTGTTCCTGGACTCCCCCGTCTTCGGCCCCTTCGGCATCCTGAACCGGTACGACCCCTATATCCGGGACGACAATTACTGCCTCATCACGGTAGAGAATCTGCTGCGGCACCAGGCCGGTTTCACCTCCCGGGGCGGAGACGTGATGTTCTCCACGGCCCAATTCATGCAGCGGCATGGGCTCAAGGAGCCTCCCACGACGGATTATCTGGTGAAGGCGGAACTGGGCAAGCCGCTCTACTATGAGCCGGGCACCTGGCAGGAGTACTCCAACTTCGGTTATCTGCTGGCTTCCTTGGTGATTGAGCAAGTTTCCGGCATGCCTTATGAGGAATTTATGCAGCAGGAGGTCTTTGAGCCGGCCCATTGCCACGGTTTCCGCCTGGGCGGAGACTACCTCAAAGACCGCCAGAGCGGAGAAACTCGCTACTTCACGCAGCCGGACGACAAGCCCGTGGCCTCCTTCGACGGACAGTACGCCTCCGTCTCCCGCTGCTACGGCGGCAATTACATCTCCGGGCTGTACGGAGCCGGCGGCTGGGTGGGATCGGCCGTGGAACTGGCCCGGCTGGTGGCCTGCATCGACGGCGGCGGCCCGGTCCCGGACCTGCTGGACCCCTTCAGCGTGAACCAGATGACGGTGTGGTTCGACGACAACACCTACGGCCTGGGCTGGCTGGACTGCCGCCCCGAAGGCGAATGGACGCGTACGGGCTCCTTTGCCGGAACATCGGCCCTTATCAAGAAATACGCCGACGGCGAGTGCTGGATTTTCATCACCAACACCTCCACCTGGCGGGGCTCCCGCTTCACCCGCAACACCGGCGATCTGTGCAAGAACCTCCGTGGCCGCTTTGACTCCCAACTCCCCGTGCGGGATTTGTTCCGGGAGTAACTACTCCATCAACTTCTTGTATTTGAATCGTTTGGGCTCTGTATCTCCCAAGCGCAGCTTACGGTTGGCTTCGTATTCCTGGTAATTGCCCTCAAAGAACACCACCTTGCCTTCGCCTTCGTAGGCCAGGATGTGGGTGGCAATGCGGTCCAGGAACCAGCGGTCGTGGCTCACCACCACGGCGCAGCCGGCAAAGCCATCCAAACCCTCTTCCAGGGCGCGGATGGTATTCACGTCCACGTCGTTGGTGGGTTCGTCCAGCAGGAGCACGTTGCCCTCGTCCTTCAGCGTGAGGGCCAGGTGCAGGCGGTTGCGCTCACCGCCGGAGAGCACACCGCAGAGCTTTTCCTGATCGGCCCCGGAGAAGTTGAAGCGGCTCACCCAGGCGCGGGCGTTCACGTCGCGGCCGCCCATCCGCACCCATTCGGAATTGCCCGCGATGGTCTCGTAAACGGTCTTGTCTGGGTCGATGGAACGGTGCTGCTGGTCCACATAGGAGATTTTTACGGTTTCGCCAATCTCGATGCTGCCGCTGTCCGGCTTTTCGATGCCCATAATCAGGCGGAAGAGGGTGGTTTTTCCGGCGCCGTTGGGGCCTATCACGCCCACGATGCCCGCAGGCGGCAGTTCGAAGCTCAGATGCTCGAAGAGGAGTTTGTCCCCATAGGCCTTGGACACGTCGTTGAAGCGAATCACCTTGTTGCCCAGGTGCGGCCCGTTGGGGATATAGATTTCCAGGTTGGCTTCCTTCTGTTTGGTATCGGCCGATGCCAGTTTCTCGTAGGCACCCAGACGGGCCTTCTGCTTGGCCTGGCGGGCCTTGGGAGCCATCCGCACCCACTCCAGCTCGCGTTCCAGGGTTTTGCGGCGCTTGCTCTCGGCCTTTTCTTCCTGGGCCAGGCGCTTGGTCTTCTGCTCCAGCCAGGAGGAGTAGTTGCCCTTCCAGGGAATGCCCTCGCCGCGGTCCAGCTCCAATATCCAGCCGGCCACGTTGTCCAGGAAATAGCGGTCGTGGGTGACGGCAATCACCGTGCCCTTGTACTGCTGCAGATGGGCTTCCAGCCACTGGATGGATTCGGTGTCCAGATGGTTGGTGGGCTCGTCCAGCAGGAGCACGTCGGGTTCGCTCAGCAGGAGGCGGCACAGGGCCACGCGGCGGCGTTCACCCCCGGAGAGTTCCTTGACCTTCTGGTCTGAAGGCGGGCACTGCAGGGCATCCATGGCCCGCTCCAGCTTGGAGTCTATCTCCCAGCCGTTCACATGGTCTATCTGTTCGGTGAGCTCTCCCTGGCGCTCGATGAGGCGGTTCATCTCGTCCTCTTCCATCGGCTCCATGAACTTGAGGGAAATCTCATTGTATTCGGCCAAAATGTCCATGACGGGCTGCACCCCCTCCTGAACCACTTCCAGCACGGTTTTTTCCGGGTCCATCTGTGGCTCCTGCTCCAAGTAGCCCACGGTGTAGCCCGGAGCCCACACCACTTCTCCCTTGTACTGCTTTTCCACCCCCGCAATAATCTTGAGGAGGGTACTCTTACCGGACCCGTTAAGGCCGATGATGCCAATCTTGGCCCCGTAGAAGAAGCCCAAGTAAATGTCTTTGAGGATGACTTTGTTGTTGTGGGGCAGAATCTTGGACACCCCGTTCATGGAGAAGATAATTTTTTCGTCGGCCATAGGTCTGTGTGTAATTTCCCAAAGATAACACTTTTCTTTGAAATAATGTACTTTTTTGCTTGACAACTAAGTTATTGTGCCACAGCGTGTTATATACTATTTCTCGTTCAAAATTTGAACGAGAAATGAACTACAAATAAATGATAATCAGAAAGTTAGTTGTCAAGCCACTAAAGCACCTCCACAAGGAGTTCCAGCCAGGCGGCGTCCACGGAGTCAAAGGTGGCGTACTCGTCGGAGTCTATGTCCAGGACGGCGGTAACTTCGCCGCCGGGGCCTGTTACCGGCACCACAATCTCCGACTTGGACAGGCTGCTGCAGGCAATGTGGCCGGGGAACTCCTCCACGTCCGGCACCACCAGCGTCCGGCGCTCCTTCCAGGCCGATCCGCAGACGCCCTTGCCATAGCCTATCCGCTGGCAGGCCGCCGGGCCCTGGAACGGCCCCAGCACCAGCTGGTCTCCCGCCACCCGGTAAAAGCCGGTCCAGAAGAAGCGCATCCGCTCCGCCAGGAGGGCGCTCATGTTGGCCATGCGGGCAATAAGGTCCGTCTCGTCACCCAGGAAAAGCTTTACGTCCTGGTACAGGCGCAGATAGCGGAAGGTCTTGAGAGACAGATGACAATAACCTTCGGGGTTCTTGTCCAGATAGTTCTGATGGTATTCTTCGGCCGGATAAAAATTCTTCAAAGGCTCCAGCTGCGTCACTAAGGGCGCACCCAACTTGCCCGAAACCTCCCGGAACACGTCCTCTATCACGGGCCTGTCCTCCTCGGAGGTATAGAACACCCCGCTGCGGTAGCGCGTTCCCTCGTCATGGCCCTGACGGTTGAGCGTAAGCGGGTCTGTCACCGTAAAAAACAGCCGCACAAGGAGCCTGAGGCTCACCCGCTGGGGATTATAGCGCACCCGCACCGTCTCCGCAAAGCCGGTGGTATCCGTATACACTTCCTTATATGTAGGGTTCTGCGTATTTCCGTTGGCATAACCGGGCATGGCCTCGGACACGCCGTCCACGCCCTTGAAGAAATGCTCCACGCCCCAGAAGCATCCTCCGGCAAAATAAATCTCTTTCATACCCGCAAAGTTAGTAGCTTTCCCGGAATTTCAAATCCCAAGGAACGATGCGAGTGGGAAATTCCGCTATTCTAAGTGTGGTGCAACCGTAAGGGATGAGTTCCAGTGTGACGTCTTCCCAGGTGTCATTTCCATCTTCCGTCCAGAAAGCCACGGATTCCACGTCCGTCCAGTGGGGCAGCACCCGCGCCGGAACGCGAAGAAGAACCGGAGCTCCTTCCAGCGTCCAGGGATAAAGGGGGACGGAGCGGAATTCCACGGAGCAGTCATCGGCCTTGAAACGGTCCCGCATGAAGCAGTAGTTCCACGAAGTGGGGCTGCTTACCTCCCAGGCGCCTTCTCCGTAGTAGCGGTCCCGGCCCTCGAAGGGCTTCCAGGTCCACTGTTCCTCCATCCTGAGGGCATACACCAACGGGCCTCGCACCACGCTCCAGGCCTTGTCAAACCACTCTTCCGTCTTTATTTCCATGGGGAAGGTCAGTTCCACCACATCCCCCTTCCTCCATTCCCGCATCAGGCAAAGGAGCCCTTCAGCAGCCGTCGTTTCCACCGCTTCCCCATTCACGCTCACAAGGGCCGATGCACACCACTCCGGCACCCGGAAATAAAGCGGGAAGGCCGCCTTCCTTACCTTCCGGGAAGGGAAGGAAAGCCGGAAACGCAGTTTCTCCCGGAAGGGATACTCCGTCTCTTCCTCTACACAGACCTCCACGCCGCCTGCCACCCGGGCCGTCACCCGGCTGGGGGCATAGACCAGCGCCGCCAGGCCGCCGTCGGCCGATGCATACCAGAGATTCTGCGTAAACTTGGGCCAGCCCTGGTGCATGTTGGACAGGCAGCAGGGATAGCCGTTCAGCGTACCGAAGAGCACATCCGTATCATCATGCGGAGTAGAAAAGGGCCGCCAGGTTTGGGTGGCCGATACCTGATTGACCTGCTGATAATACTGCTTTCCCGTGAAATCGTCGTTTACCTGGGTAGGGAGAGCGTTGAAGGCCACACGTTCCAGATAATCGGCCCAATGGGGCGTGCCGGTAATACGGAGGAGGGTTTCCAGCGAGTACATCATCTCCACCGCCGTGCAGAGCTCGCTGCCGCGGGATGGATGGCCCCAATGGAGCATCTCGTCTCCGGCCCAGAGCCCGGTGGGAAGCCCCACGGTATGGCGGATGCTCTCCTCTGCCCGCGCCAGGGACTCCAGGTCACGGGCATCATGGGAGTACTGCCACCACACGCCGGGAGCTTTGAATCCCTGCCCCAGGTTCACGCAGTGTACGCTCCCCTGCCGGGTAAAGATGTCCCCGCTCAAAAAGAGTTCTGTCCAGTCCGTCGTCTGGGCATGGAGCAGCTCTCCCAATTTCAATAGCTGCGGGTCTCCGGTGAGGTTATACAGCCAATAGACTACATCCAAGTTGTCGGCTCCCCTCCATCGGCCCCAATCCGTCCAATGGTCCAACGGATATTCCTCCAGCGTGGAGAGCTGGTAATGGAAATAGCTGGTCAGACAGTCTGTGGCCCTTGCATCTCCGGTGGCCATATAGTATTGTTTCAGGATTTTGACGGCCACCATCTTGGGCCACCAATCGTGGGTCTGGCCCCGCTGCAGGCCATAAACAAAGGGATGATCCTGCGCAGGTCCCAGATAGCCGTCCGGCTGCTGGGATGCAAGGATGGATTCCACCCAACGAAGGGCCTTTTCCATAAGGGCGGAGTCGCCCAGCTGGTAGGCCAGCGGAAGCAGGCCGTCCACCCAGTAAGGTCCTCTCTCCCAGGCGTCTCCGTCTCCTCCCAACCAGGCATTGGACGGGCCCATCACCTGCGGGTAAACCTGGTCCAGATGGCCGGTAAGCCCGTCGGCCTGCCTTTGAAGTTGCTCCTGCAGCCAGCCCCGGGCCTCTATGGCGCCAAGGGGAAGTTCGGCAAAGCGGGTTTCCTCCAGCGGAGCCCGGTTAAACACTTGGGAATGGGCCGACAAAGCAAGCAGCAGTCCCCCTGCAAGCAAGAAAACTCTTCTCATGACGCAAAGCTATAATTTGAATTCCAGACGGGCGCGGATATCGGCCGATGAAGAGCCCAAGAGCACCTCGAAATCACCGGGCTCCGCCACCCAGGCATGCCGGTCGGCGTCGAAGAAACTGAGGTCTTCCCGTCCGATCATAAAGCTCACTTTCCGGCTCTCCGAAGGCTGAAGATACACTTTCTCGAAGCCCTTGAGCTCCTTGGCCGGACGCTCTACGGAGGCCTCCCGGTCAGAGATATAAAGCTGGACCACCTCGGCTCCGGCCACGGAACCAGCATTGGTGAGCGTCAGCTGGACTTTCCAGCCATCGGCCGTTTTTTTCACGGAAGCGTCGCTGTATTCAAAACGGGTATAGCTGAGGCCATGGCCGAAGGGGAATTGCACGGGAATCTGGTGCGTATCATACCAGCGGTACCCGATAAAAACACCCTCGTCATAGTATTCCTGCCACCACTGTTTTCCTTCCTCCTTCACGCCGGGATACTGACGTTCCGTCTTGAGGGGACCGTCGGAAAGGGCCAGCGGCATGGTGAAAGGCAGCTTGCCGGAAGGATTCACGGCACCGGTGAGCACATCCACCAGGGCGTGGCCGCTTTCGGAACCGCCGTACCAGCCCTGCACAATGGCATTCACCCGACCGGCCCAGGGCATGGCCACCGGGGAGCCGGAAATGTTCACTACCACCAGCCTGGCAGAAACCTCCGCCAAGGCTTCGATAAGCGCATCCTGGCCATACGGGAGCACGATGTCGGCCCGGTCAGTGCCCTCGTTGTCCTGGCCGGCACTCTTGTTGAGACCGCCGATGTAGAGCACCACATCGGCCTCACGGGCGGCGGAGACGGCATCGGCCAGGAGTTGGGCGGCGCTGCGGCTTTCGCTCAGGTCCTGCCCGGTGACCACCTTGTTGTAATCCGTGGTCACGTCTCCCACATAGCCCCGCTGCCATTCCACCTGCACCTTACCGTCATAGACTTCGTGCAGGGCATCTAAGGGAATCACTTCATACTTGGTCTTGAGATTGGAGGAGCCCCCGCCCACCACCATCATCTTGTAGGCGTTTTCACCCACCACCAGCAGTTTCCCGCCTTCGGGAAGCTTGAGCGGCAGGGTTCCGTCATTCTTGAGCAAAACCACGCCTTCCGCGGCTATCCTGCGCGCTGCGGCAAAATGCTCCGGGGAAGTGAAACTACCATAGTGTGGCTCCGGAGACATGGCGGTACGGAATACCGTTCGCAGAATGCGCCGCACCTTGTCGTTGAGCTGCTCCTCGGTAGCCCTTCCGTCACGCAGACGCTCCAGGAAAGGGCGGGCCAGATGATAGTTGCTGTAACTGTCGGAGGCGGCGCCTCGCAGGCCGTTGGTCCAGGTGCCCATCTCGATATCCAGGCCGCCCGTGACGGCCTCGTCGTCGTCCCGGCAGCCTCCCCAGTCGCTCACTACCACGCCGTCGAAGCCCCACTCACCCTTCAGGATGTCGCACAGAAGCTTCTTGTTGTGGCAGTTGAACTGTCCGTTATACAAGTTGTACGAGCCCATGATGGCCCAGGCGCCACCTTCCACCACCGCTTTCCGGAAAGCCGGAAGGTAAATCTCATAAAGGGTGCGGTCGTCCACGATGGAATTGGTGGCCGTCCGGCGGGTTTCCTGGTTGTTCACGGCAAAGTGCTTCACACAGGCCGCCACACCGTTGGCCTGGACGCCCTGCACATAGGGAACCACCAGTTCTCCGGCCAGATAAGGATCTTCTCCCATATATTCAAAAGTACGGCCGTTCAGGGGTGTCCGACCCATGTTGATGCCGGGGCCCAGCAGGATGTCTTTCCCGCGATAACGCGCTTCCTGGCCGATACAGTCCCCGTACAGGCGGGAAAGCTCCCGGTCCCAGGTGGCGGCCAGGTTCACCAGCGCCGGAAACGCGGTACAGGAGTCATTGGTCCAGCCGGCCTGGTCCCACTCGTCCCAGAGCACCTCCGGACGGATGCCGTGCGGGCCGTCCGTATGCCAAAGTTCCGGAATGCCCAGACGGGGCACGCCTGCGCTGGAAAATTTGGACTGGGCATGGGTCATGGCCACCTTCTCTTCCAGCGTCATGCGGGAAAGGGCGTCTTCCACCCTTTCTTCCAAGGGGGCCGACGGGTTCAAATATACCGGACCGTTACCGGTTTTGGGAGTGCAGGAAAAAAGCGTCAGGGCCAACAGGGCCAATGGAATGAATACGCGCATAAAAGGTCAGATTTCTTGAAGGGTATATTGCAAGGTCCAGCGCAAGGTCTCGCCCGGCCGGGCTTCCAGTTTATTATAAGGCTCCAGGCAGGCAATGCGGTGATTGGCCCAGAGGACGGTCTTGAAGGCCGGGACATCGGCCTGGATATGGACAGAGAGGCGGCCCTCCCTTAAGCTCAGTTCATAAGGCATTCCATCCTTCCCTTTCTGGTGGATATTTCCCGTATAGACGGACTCCCCTTCCTTTATCGGGCGGGAAAAACGGATGCCGCCGGCGGTGAAGTCCACGGAATCATACACGGCCCGCCAGTTCCCCTCCGGTTCGAAGGGGAAATCGATTTCCCGGGAAGGCCCTACAGCCAACTTCCCCAGGGTAAAGAAGTTGTGGTTATAGACATCGGCCTCCAAGGGAAATTCCGGGGTAAGGGCATGGCCGATGGAAAAACGCCCGCCGTCCTGCAGGCGAATCACTTTTTCATATCGGTAAAAGCCTTCCAGCCGATGGAGGAAGCGGGCCTGCCGCCCGTCGGCCTCTACGGTCCACTGCCCCCCGTCCAAGAGCGGATACAGACAGAAGCGGTCGTAAGTTTCCATATCGGCCTTCAGCACGCCCACCCCTATTTTAAGGATGCGCCCATCCGGCAGGCCGACGGGAGAAAATTCCTCCGCCGGGCCCTGCACGGCATCGTGCATGGTGGGACTGTAAGAAGTGAACCAGGGGCCACAGAGTTCCGTGCCCCGGAAGAGAAGACTTCCGAAGACGCCGCTCCTGTCGAAGCGCGTCCCCTCGTAGAAGCCGTCCTGCGGAAGATGCAGGGACAGGCACAGACCGGAATGAAACAACTGAATCATATCGCTTGCAAAAATAGGGAATTTTTTATTGTAGAATGTAATTTTTTTCATATTTTTGCACCACAGTACACCACAGATAAAATCCACCTGCATGAAAAATATGGGCAAATACTATAAATGGGAAGTACTGGCCCTGCTTTGGATGGCCTTCCTGCTCAACCAGGGAGACCGTCAGGTCTTCAATTCCGTGCTTCCGCTCATCCGGGACAGCCTGAACCTCACGGACACCTCCGTGAGCCTGATTGCCGTTTTCTTCAACCTGTTCTATGCCGCCATGGTTCCCATCGGCGGCTGGATGGGAGACCGTTTCTCCCGCAAATGGGTGTGCACCCTGAGCATCCTGTTCTGGAGCGTAGCCACCATGTTCACGGGACTGGCGGGCGGCGTTTTCATGCTCATCCTCACCCGTTCCGTCGCCACCGGCGGAGGGGAGGCCTTCTTCGGCCCGGCCAACTACTCCCTGCTGGGGCAATATCATACGGACACGCGTGCACGCGCCATGTCCATCCACCAGACTTCCTACTATGTGGGCGTCATTCTGGCAGGCTGGCTGGCAGGTTACATTGGCGACAAACTGGGATGGCAGTATGCGTTCTATATCTTTGGCGGCGCAGGCGTGCTTTGGGCAGCCGTGATGGCCGTGAGGCTGAAGGATCTCCCGAGGGGTGAGATGCCCGGTCAGGCCGGGCATGACGGCAAGCCCGGCATCCTGGACGGCTTCAAAACCGTGTTCACCACCCCCACCGCCCTCATGGTCACGCTGGGCTTCTGCGGCTTCATCTTCGTGATTACGGGCTACATGACCTGGGTGCCCACCTTCCTGCAGGAGAACTTCGGCCAGAGCGGTGCCCAGGCCGGACTCAATTCCATGCTTTGGACTTATGTGGCGGCCTTTGCGGGTGTTCTCATCGCCGGAACCTTGTCGGACAAATGGGCCGCCAAGGACCCTAAGAAAAGGATGGTCATCCAGGGCGCCGGCCTTATCCTGGGCGCAACCTTCCTCCCCTTCATGGGCAGCGTCCGCAGCCTCTGGCTCTTGTACCTGTGCTTTGCCGGCTGGGGCTTCTTCAGGGCCTTTTTCGACGCCAATATTTATGCTGTCCTGTACGATGTCACGCCGGAGCGCCTGCACGCCAGCTGCTCATCGGCCATGATTATGACCGGCTTTGCCGTAGGAGCCACCGCCCCCTATGTACTGGCCGTCATCAAGGAAAGTACGGGCAGCCTCAACGCCACCTTTCCCATCCTGGGGGTCATCTGGCTCATCTGCGGCCTGGCCTGCCTGTGGGTCAGTGCCAAGTTTTACAACCGAGATTACACTAAAACCAATAAACGATAATGGAAGCAAAAGATAAACTCCGGAAAGCCAAAGCGGGTCTGCTGCTCATTGCATCGCCCCGTTTCAAGAACCTGAGCGGCCCCCAACGTGGAACGTATCATGAACGAAAACTCAAGGTGGTGGAAGACATCAAAGCCGGCATGGACTTCCTGGATCTGGTAGATCCGGGCATCGTCTATGAAAGGGAGGACGCCCGGAAAGCCTTGAACCTGTTTTTCAACGAAAAGGTGGATTTTGTCTATGCGGAATTCCTCTCCTGGAGCGAAGATTTCGCCTGGATCCGCTTCCTGCGAGATTGCCCGGACATGCCCATCCTTTTCTGCAATGTTGCCAAGGACAGGATGAGTTTTGAAACCACCCTGGACGAGGACGACTTTGTGGATTACCTCTGCGCCGGCACGCTGGTGGGCTCGCTGGAAGCTTCCGGCAGCCTCAAACGCATTCCCCGCAAAAACGTGCGCACCGTGATGGGCACCCGGAAGGAAATCACGGAAAAGGTGAAGATTTATGCCGATGCCGCCCGTACCCGCAGCATCCTCCGGGAGTCCAACGTGGGCCTCATGGCCAACATGAACGAGGCCATGTGGAGCACCTACTTCGACAACTACGACCTCTTTACCAAAATAGGCCCGGAAATCCATTACCTCCCCTACAGCGACTACGGGACGGAGATTGAAAACCTCTCCCCGGAAGAAGTGCAGTCTTATGCACATGAGCTCACCGCCCGGTATAAAATGATGGAGGACGTGGACTACGACAAGTTCATCGGCTGCGTAAAGGCCACCCTGGGCATCAAGAAACTGGCCCAGAAGAACAACATAGACTGCTATGTGTACAACGACATAGACCAGGCCACCTTCCGCACGGCCGGCTGCCGCGCCGGATTCTACCCGCAGTGGTTCAACGAGAACGTGAGCGTCCTGGTACCGGAGGCCGATATCGGCGCCGGTCTGGCCACCTACATCCTCAAACTCCTGAGCGGAAAGAACGTGAATTTCATAGAGCCGTTCCATATCGAGGACGACTTCGGCACTTTCGCCGGAGGACATGCCGGCCCCAACGACCACAACGATCCCGCCTGGCAGCAGAACGTCATCATCTCCCGGGACGTACGCTTTGCCAAAACTTCCTGGAAGTATGCCGGCGCACCCTTTGCCTGGTACCGTATCAGCCCCGGCATGAAGACCGTGGCCGGCCTGTATGAAGAAGACGGGAAATACAAACTGGTCACCTTCATGGCCGAAAGCCTGAGCGAAAAAGACACGCCCCAGAGCGGCAAGAAGCATTTGCTGGCCACGTACACCCACACCATCTTTAAGCCGGTGCTGCCGGTGAAGGAGCTCTTCGAACGCGTGCTCAAGGTGGGTGTTACCCAGCACTATGCCATCGTGGACGGAGACTACCGTCCGCAGCTGGAGGCCCTTGCCGAAATGATGGGATTTGATTTTATTGATATAAGATAAGCGTATGAGTTTCATGTATAACCCGTACCCGTTTCACGACCCAAAACCCGTGAACAGGCCGGAACTTTCACAGAAAACGACAAGTTCGATTGTAGCGGGCGGCAACCAGCATGTTGCCAAAGCCTTCATGACGGCCATCGCCCCCAAAGTACAGCAGGAAGGCGCCATCGTTGCCTTTGACGGTTATACCGGCACCAAGTGGGACCTCATGGTGAGCCTCCTGGCCCGGGAATGCGATGTCTTCGGTTTCAAGATTGAGTTTGTGGATAGTTATCAGCGTACCTTCAAAAGCGGAGAGGAAATCGACGCCATCATCGACCCGCTGCTCATCTGGGACAAGAAGATAGACCCTACACTGCTCTATGGCAAGGTCTATCATGGGGGATATATCGGCCTGACGGACCCGGAGAAGGTGGAAGCCTTCAAGAAGGAACTTCCCTCCCTCAAAGCCCCGGGAACGCTGGTGCTCGTGTACGGTTACGGCTCCCTTATCCGGGAGCTACGCAGCCTGTACGACATCAAGTGCTGGTTTGACATCACGCCCATGAACAGCATGCTGCGCATCCGCGCCGGAGAATATGCCAACTTGGGCAAGAAACACACTGGCATCATCAACCGAACCATCCGCCGCTGCTATTACTGCGACTTTGAGAATGCCGTCCAGCTGCGCAAGGAACTCTTTGCAGAGAACGCCTTGGACTGGTATTTCCTGGACAACGACCGGGCCAACCTGCAGATGATGCCATTCGGCAGTTTTGCCGATATCTGCGCCCAGCTGGTAAAATATCCCTTCCGTGCCAAACCCTGTTATCTGGAAGGGGTCTGGGGCGGCAGTTACATGAAAGAAAAGCGTCATCTCCCTCAGAAGATGCGCAACGCCGCCTGGGTGTTCGACTTCATTCCCATGGAAGTGAGCGTGCTGGTAAAGGCCGGAGAGGAACTTTTGGATATCAACTACTGCTCCTTCGTCCACCAGGAAGGGGTGGCCCTCATGAGCGAGAAGTGCGTGAAGAAGTACAAGGGCTACTTCCCCATCCGCTTCAACTGGGACGACAGTTACCACTCTACCGGCAACATGAGCATCCAGTGCCATTCCGGTGGAGAATTCAACGTAAAGAACTACGACGAGTTCGGCCGACAGGACGAGAGCTACTACGTGGTGGTCACCGGGCAGGACGCCAAGACTTTCATCGGCTTCCGGGACGATGCCGACATCCCCGCCTTCTTCAAGGAGATAGAGGCGGCGGATACGGAGCACAAGCCCTGTGACTATATGAAATATGTGAGCTACGAGGAATCCAGGCCCGGCCTGCAGGTAATGCTGCCTGCCGGAACCATCCACTCCAGCGGCCGCAACCAGGTTATCCTGGAAATCGGCTCGCTCACCATCGGCTCCTATACCTATAAGATGTACGACTACCTGCGCCTGGACTTTGACGGCAAGCAGCGCCCCATCCACACCCATCTGGGAGAACTCAACGTGAACCAGGAGCGCCGCGCCTCCGTCATCCACGACCCCCAGAGCAAGGATTACATTGTCCAAAAGCCCCGCCTGGATGCCTCCGGAGACGGATGGAAGGAATTCATCCTGGGCGAGAATCCGCAAATGTACATCTCCCTGCGCCGCCTGGAATTCGAGAAGCAGTGCCGGCAAGACACCAAGGGAGAAAAATTCCATGTTCTTACGCTGGTGGACGGAGACCACATCCGCATCCGCAGCGCAGAGCATCCGGAGCGTTTCTTCGACCTGGACTTCATGGAAATTGCCTGCGTACCGGCTTCCATGGGGAAATATGTCATCGAAAACCTGGGCAAAGAGCCCGTCAGCGTACACAAGACTTGCCTGAGAGACGGATATGAAAACGATCCTGCTTGACATAGGCGGAACCTTTATCAAGCGTTCCGACGGCCGTCAGTTCCCGATTTCCAGCGAAGGAAGCCGGGAAGGGATTGTTTCATCCCTCCGGAGGGCCATCGGCCCCCAGACAGGACTGGAGGGCATCGGGGTAGCCATTCCCGGACCTTTTGACTTCCGTAACGGAATCTTCCTGATGGAGCACAAGTTCGCCTCTGTCTATGGAAAATCATTCCGTGAACTGGCCGGGATTCCGGACAGCACTTCCATCCGCTTCATGCATGATGTAAATGCCGCCCTTCTGGGAAACATCTGTCTTCTGGACCTGCAGGATCAGAATGTCGCCCTGGTTACCTTAGGAACAGGGCTGGGCTTCAGTTATGCCCTCAAAGGAGAGATTTTCACCAATGAAAAAGGCTCTCCCGCCCGTGGCATCTGGAACCTCCCCTACGAGGGCGGCATCCTGGAGGACTTCGTGAGCGGCCGCGGAATCCGTGTCCGTTATTCCCGCAAGACGGGAGACGCCACCCAGAGTGCGCTGTCCATTGCCAAAAGAGCCTTTGCCGGAGAGAAAGCCGCCCTGGAGATTTATGCCCGGACGGGAGCTATCCTGGGAGAGGCCCTGGCACCCATCCTCAAGGAACTCAAAATTGACGTCCTCCTGATGGGGGGACAGATTTCCCGTTCCATGGATTTGATGAAAGCGCCCCTGCAAAATGCCCTGCCCGGCACGCCCATCATGAAGGCTCCGGAACAAGCCGTATTTACAGGGCTGGAAACTTTGTTTGAAAACAATTAACAAGTTATTATATGACCATATTCCAAAGAATCCTCCTTGCGGGAATCGTGGGTCTGGCCTCCCTTGGCCTGCAGGCCCAGAACCGCAGCGTGAAAGGACGCGTCTTGGACGAGACAGACACCCCTGTTGCGGGTGCATTTGTCACCGTCAAGGGAGAAACCCGCGGCGTCATGACCGACGAAAGCGGCCGGTTCGACATCTCCGTCAAGCCCTCCGACTTCCTGATTGTCAGTTTCCTGGGATACGAGGACGAAGAAGTCTCCGTGGGCCAGAAAACGGACATCCTGGTGAAGCTGGTCCCCCAGACCAACACCCTGGACGAAGTTGTGATGGTAGCATACGGTGCCCAGAAGAAAGCCTCCGTGATTGGCTCCATCACCACGGTGGACGCCCAGCAGCTGCAGGCGCCCATCGGCACCCTGTCCACCGGACTGGCCGGAAAACTGGCCGGTGTGGTGGCCGTCCAGCATAGCGGCGAACCCGGATCCAGCGCAGAATTCTGGATTCGCGGCGTGAACACCTTCGGTGCCAACGCCTATCCGCTCATCCTGGTGGATGGCGTGGAGCGTTCCATGGACCTGGTGGACGTGGAAGACATCGCCTCTTTCTCCATTCTGAAAGACGCCACCGCCACGGCTCTTTACGGTGTGCGCGGCGCCAACGGCATCGTGCTCATCACCACCAAACGGGGCAGCGAGTCCAAACCCAAGGTCAATGTCAAGATTGAGACGGGTATCACCTCCCCCACCCGGCTGCCCCAAATGGCATCGGCCGAACAGTTCATCGACTACCTCAACACCATGCAGCCGGGAACCATCGACGATTACAGCCGTTCCATGTACCTGGCCGGGGCCGATGTCCGCAGCCAGCTGGTGTATCCGGACGGAGACCCCATCGCCATCCGCTATAGCGACTTGTATCCCAACATTGACTGGATCCATGAGATTTTCAAGAACCAGGCGATGACCACCAAGGTCAACGTCAACGTGACCGGCGGCACCAAGCATGTGCGCTACTACGCGGGCGGCTCCTACTACTTCGAAGACGGTATCTTCAACGTGGACAAGAACGACCGTTACAATTCCCAGATGAACTACCGCCGGTTCAACTTCCGCACCAACGTGGACATCAACATCACCAAGAGCACCACGCTGGGCATGGACCTGAGCACACAGTTCACCAAGAAGAACCAACCCGGCACGGGGCTTTCCAACATTTACAACTATGTGATGCAGATTACCCCTATCGGCTTCCCCAAGGTGTTCAGCGACGGAACCCTCTCCAATCCGGAAACCGGTTCCAACCCCTACAACATGATCAACAACATGGGCTACGCCACCATCAACACGCAGAACGCGCAGACCACGGTGTCCCTGACCCAGGACTTCTCCGAAATCATCACCGAGGGCCTCACCGCCAAGGTGCAGGTTTCCTGGGACGCCCGCACGGCCTCCTCCGTCACCAACGGCATCCTGCCCCGCGTGTACTACCTGCATACGGACCCGGACACCCAGAAGTACAACTATGTGGCCCAGAACAACACGGCCGGTTACATTAACGTATCCAGCAGCGCCCAGAGCGGCTACACCGTCCTCAACGTGGAAGCATCGGCCAATTATGAGCGCACCTTCGCCAGCGCCCACCGCGTGAGCGGCATGTTCCTGTATTATCTGAGAGACCGCTCCAACACCCACCCCGGCTACGACTACTGGGAAACCTTCCCGCGCAAAAGCCTGGGTATCGCCGGCCGCGCCACCTACAGCTTCAAGGACCGCTATTTCGCCGAGTTCAACTTCGGCTACAACGGCTCCGAGAACTTCTCCCCGGGCCACCGCTTCGGATTCTTCCCTTCCGCCGCCCTGGGTTACATCATCTCCAACGAGCCCTTCTGGGAGCCCATCAAGACCTGGGTGAACCTGTTCAAGATCAAGGCCTCCATCGGCAAGGTGGGCAACGACCAGATTGGCGGCAGCCGCCGTTTCGGCTACAACACCACCATGGACATCACCGGAATCAGCGGTTTCAGCTGGGGCGAGACGCAGCCCTCCTATGTGACGGGCGTGGCCACCGGTGAGATTGGCAACCCTGACATAACCTGGGAAGAAGCCCTCAAACGCAATGTGGGCGTAGAACTGAGCTTCTTCCGCGACCAGCTCCGCTTCCAGTTCGACTACTTCAACGACGTGAGGAGCGGCATCTTCCTTCCGCGTGAGTCCCTCCCGGACGCCGTGGGCCTGCGGAAGACGCAGTACATCAATATAGGCAAGATGCAGAATGCCGGTTTTGACATGAGTGCCCAGTTTGATCACAATTTCCCGGGCGGCCTCCTGCTGTCGGCCCGCGGGAACTTCACCTTCAACCGCAACCGCCGCATCTATGACGACAAGCCGGAGCAGGTGTATCCTTACCAGAACACCGCAGGCTACGCCAACGGACAGCAGCGCGGCCTTATAGCCGAAGGCCTGTTCATGAACCAGGAAGAGATTGACACCTGGCCCAACCAGTACAACTACACCCTCTATCCCGGAGACATTAAATACCGGGACATAAACGGAGACGGTATCGTGAACGACTTTGACATGGTTCCCATCGGCTACACCACCGTTCCGGAAATCAACTACGGATTCGGCCTCAGTCTGAACTGGAAGGGCATCGACGCCAGCGTCTTCTTCAGCGGCATGGCCCACATGACCCGCTTTATCGGCGGCTACAACCTGTACGGCGGTGCCGCCACCAACGTGCTCATCCAGGGTCAGATCTTTGCCGATGTGGCCCAGCGCAGCTGGACGGTGAATCCCTCTCCGGACGCCGAGTACCCCCGCTTCTCCGTGGAACCGGCCCGGAACAACATGGTACGTTCCACTTTCTGGCAGAAAGACATGAGTTTCCTGCGCCTGAAGAATGCCGAACTGGGTTATACCTTCCCCAAGAAATGGACCCAGAAGGCCCACATCTCCACCCTCCGTATTTATCTGCAGGGTGTGAACCTCCTTACCTTCTCCAAGTTCAAGCTCTGGGATCCGGAGCTGGAGTCGTCCTACGGAAACGTGTATCCGCTCACCCGGAACATCAGTCTTGGTCTTAATCTGAATTTCTAGCGTATGAAAAAGATATATGCACTGATGGCCCTCTGTATCCTTGCCATCTCCTGTGATTCCTTCTTTGACATCAACCTCAAGGACCAGGCTACTTTGGAAGACACCATGAGCCGTTCTTCCACCGTAAAACGCTATCTGGCCCATCTGTACTCCTATATTCCCCGGGACGAGAACACCCGTGCCTATGAAGGCGGGACCGTCCTCAGGAGTGACGAGTCGCTGAATGCCAAGTCCCAGTACGAAACCTACTGGTACACCGTGCGCCGCGGGGAGTACGACGCCTCCACCACCAACAGCGAAGCCAATGCCAACATCTGGAAGCGCTACTATGTGGCCATCAACGAATGCACCACCTTCCTGGACAATGTAAAGATGGACGTAGAAGACAGCCCCGAGCTGATAACCCAGATGGAGGGTGAAGCCCGCTTCCTCCGCGCATACTACTATTTCATCCTTCTCCGCCAGTATGGCCCCGTCATCATCTGGGGAGACAAGGCGGCCGACCAGAATGTCATCGCCGAGGAACTGGACCGCAACACCTTGGATGAGAATGTGAATTTCATTGTCTCCGAGCTGGACAAAGCCATTTCCCTGCTGGCCTATGAAGTAAATGATCCCGGCCTGGGACTGAGCCTTTCCTCCAACAAGGGCCGCGCCACCAAGGGCGCCGCCATGGCCCTGAAGGCCCGCGTACTGCTGTATGCCGCCTCGCCGCTCTACAACGGGCAAAACGGCACCGGCATATATGCTTCCCTGCAAAATCACCGTGGAGAAAAACTGTTCCCTGACTACGATGCCGCCAAATGGGACAAAGTGGCCCAGGCCGCCAAGGATGTGATTGGCCTGAACCGCTATTCCCTCACCAAGGTGGCCGATAAGCCCACGGCCATCCAGAATGCAGCCGCCTCATACCAGACCGTCTGGTTCCAGGGATGGAACACCAACCGGGAGATTATCTGGGGATGGTGGTACCGCGCCTGGGGCGACGAATCCTTGGGCAGCGGCTGTGACATCGCCTACGCCGCCCCCGCCGGTGGCAAGATTGCCCTGGCAGGTTATTCCCTCAACTCTCCTTCCCTCAAGCTGGTAGACGCCTATCCCATGTGGGAGACAGGCCGTTACCCCATCCTGGGCTATGAAAAGACCTCCGGCATGCTGGACCTGAGCCGTCCCATCGTGGACGAAGCATCCGGCTACAAAAGCAGCGGGTTCACGGACAATTACCAGCAAGTAGTGGATGTAGACCCCAGTTGGGCCAAGCCTTTCAAGGCCCACAACTCTACCGTGGGACGCGACGCCCGTTACTACGCCAACTTCGTCCCCAACGGCTTTTGGTGGCCTTCTTCCACCACCAACAGCGGAGGTCCCGTACGCTTCACCTGCTACAACTCCGCCGAAGCTTCCTCCCCTTATTCCGCCACGGAAGCCTGCAACCGCGTAGGTTATGTATGGCGCCGCCTCTACAAGGCGGAGAATCCCCTCAAGGACCTCACCGCCGACTACCAGAGCATGCGCTATGTCTATCCGGCCTTCCGCCTGGCCGAGGTTTACCTCACCTATGCGGAAGCCTGCAACGAAAAGACCACCCGCGATGTGGAGCAAGCCATCTACTACCTGGACCAGGTAAGGGACCGCTCCGGTCTGCCCGGCATCCGCACCGCCTATCCGGACATCGATTTTGACAGCGCCGAGGCCACTTCCACCGTAAGCGGCGTTTCCCGCACCGGCCGCGAATGGCTGCGCTGGATGATTCTCCAGGAAAAGATGTGTGAGTTCGCCTTCGAGGGCCAGCGCCATTATGACATGCTCCGCTGGATGAAGGCCGAAGAAGAGTACAACACGGAAAACTGGACCCTGCATGTGACCGCAAAGAATTATGAAGAGTCTTACGAGCGCGTCAGCGACGACTACA
>Ga0310691_10000561_pt1 | contig 67207 bp, 74 predicted proteins | sample 176DNAGHGlowgp2_FD_203887 | JGI IMG/M metagenome (GOLD analysis project Ga0310691, IMG submission 203887) | Sheep rumen microbial communities from Palmerston North, Manawatu-Wanganui, New Zealand - 1766 DNA GHGlow gp2 (v2) (version 2) | ecosystem: Host-associated > Mammals > Digestive system >...
GGCAATTGTACCCCACTGGCGATAAGCATGGTCATAGTATGCTGACAGAGACTTGAGTGTTGTGATAGGCTTCAGCATTTTCTCAACCTCCATTGCAACAGCACTAATCTCTTTAACGGTCTTCTTATGCTTTTTGGTCTTCTTACCTTCTGCTTCTTTCTTCTCCTTCAGCATCTTCTTATACTCAGCCATAGTATAAGATTTACCACCTACAGTAATCTTACAAGTGTCTCTCTCCATAGAGGACATTGATGTATAACCGCTTGCCATAAATTATTCCTCCAAATAAGTTTTAGATGAAAGAAGATGCTCAAGTGCAATCTCTCGCTTCTCCTTATCGGTTGTCAACTGCCACATAATCTTATGCAGGTCTTTCGTATCAAGCATATTGATATTACGGACACTGTAACCATCGTCTATCCAAAATACAGAATTGCCATTCTTATACATAGACGCAATTCTCTTTCGTTCCTTATGACGGAACGTACCCTCAACAAACTCACACCAAAACTGCTTCTTCAGCTTAATCTTGCCGCTTGCTCGTGCATCAACTTTTTCCTTAATCAATTTAAGGGTTTTCTGTCTCGAAATCATAATATAGTAATGTTTTTTTAAATTCTACCGCAAAGGTACAAAAAAAATTTGAACTGACCAAATATTAATTCAAATTTTAAGACTCTTTAACCTTCTTCTTTCCTCCAATTTTTCTTTAATTAATTTTCTTTGCAGCCTATCAGCAATTATATCACAATGGCAAGAATTCGGTTTACAAAAACACCCTAGCCATATTTCCTTTCCGTTTTTATAATTGTTATATATTTCGTCAAATGCTTCTGTCAGTTCTTTATCTTTCCCATACATTTCATCGAAATATTTGCCAAAAGCCTCAATAGCATCCTCCCTAGTTTTAAACGATAAATTTGCTAGACTAGTTTTCACACCATTGTGTGTGAATGGATTTCCTAAAGGATTGTCATTCTGTTTTGTTTTTAGATTTCTATGTCTTCCACAATAATAATAACATTCTTCGTTAGACCTATCCTCATTATGTATATTAATTACGTGTATCATTTCTTCAGTTTAAAATTGTAACACTCTCTTTTTTTGAAAGGACTGTTTATCTTTTTCTCACTATCGTCAATATACTCCTTTAAGAACTTGTTCCATAAACGCTTATAATATACAACATACATCCCAACCCCTTTATACTCATTCCATTTTGTTATTCTAGGTCTTGTGAATAATACTTCACCTTTACTATTCTTAACTTTTATTTCATAAGGTTTGTTCCCATGCTCTTTTATCCACGTATTTCTAATAATAAAAAAACGAGGATTTCTATATAGTTTATGCGTAAGATTTGGCGCAAGAATGAATAACCTAGTCATGAAATTATTTAAAGCTCTATTATTCCTAGATAAATAATCCTCAACAAAGGTATTTTTGTATAGCCTTCTCTTGCGGAAATATTTGTTTCCGTTATCGTTCATTATGATATTTCTGAAGAATAGGTATTCATCCAATATACAGTTTTTCTTCAGAAACATTAAAAATACTTGTGTTGCAGTCATTTAAAAATTTTCTTCTACATATCTAAGTATCTCATTGATTTCTTTTGGAGATTTCTTAGAAAATTTGTCAAATAACTTAATTGCTAAGTTTCTATCTATCTCATTACTCTTAAATGCTTCTGCTGCATTCAGAATAGCCTCCACTTGTTCGCTAGGCATATTAAGCATTGATGCCATAGTCTTTTTCAAAAAAATATTTGCCATAATATACTCTGTTTTCTGCAAAAATATATAAAATATTTCAAAATTCCAAATTAAAACACGTCTTTAATTTTATTTAACGACTCATACAATGCTTTCATATCATCCCTATCAATTTTAGTTGAATCTATATAGTGTCCATACTTGTCATACATAGTTACAGTAAATTCTCTCTCATGAGAATCATACTCAATTTCAATTTTATCACTTCTAAATATGTTCATAATTTTCAATTTTAGAATAAATATAAACATATTTTCAAAAAGAAAATGCTAGCTATCTTCACAGACAACTAGCACCAAATTATGAAAAATTTTTTATTACAGTAGCTACCTTCCTAGATAGCCACACAAAGATTCAATCCCAACCCCAAATTTCATGCGACATTGGAAATCTCATAGCCATACGCTTTAGAGATTCCTCAGTAAACCATTTCTTCTTGCGGAAAAACCACTTGAACTTCTTATGGTTACTGTTCATTACATGAGCTTTCCAAGATTTCTTATGAGGCATCTTGTTCCAAAACCTCTTTGGGGTTTTATATTTCTTACCTTTAGACATTATTCTAAAAATTTAAATTTTCTATGATGATGAGTTTCTAGTTCTCCTTTACAAACTCTTAAAACATTTTTTGGGTCGAATCCATCATTTTTAATTTCTTCCTCATTATTATAAATTTTTTCTATATTACCATTATATCCGATTAAACACCTTTTGGGATGTTTAAATAACTGGTATTTTTTTAAAGTATCTTTGTTTCCATTATTAAAATCCCATTTCAAGTCACTTCCATAAGTTTCTCTGAGAAACTTTCTCATTTCAATTGCTTTAGTTGGTAATGATAATTTATTACACCATTTGGAAACTGCTTTGTCACTGACTCCATATATTTTACCAACAGACCTAAAAGAACCATACAATTTAAATGAGTCTAATAATTCTTCTTTAGAAGGGCATTTACTTTGTATTTTATATTTGATTTTTTTTGCTTCATCTATTTTTAATTCACCATTATTATAAACAATATCTATTTTCTTGTTTTTAAACAAATTTTGAAAACAATGTTTACATAATTTTGATTTTTTAGCCATTACTCTACCGCATATTGGACAAATATTTTCTTTCTTTTTTGACTTTTTACCGCAATAATTATCAGTTAATGCATGACAGTTTGGACAAAGTAATTGGAGATTTTCTAGCCTATTATCAGTTCTATCTCCATTTATATGATGTAACTGTAATGGAATAATTTCTCCTTCCCACTCAGTTCTACCGCATTTTTCGCATTTATGCTCTTTTACTCCTTCTTTTATAAGCCTATTTCTTAATTTAGATATTGTAATTGCAGAACCAATCACTAAATAATCAGATAATGATTTTTTTTCTTCTATCCCATTAGGTTTGTATTTTTCATTATACGTAAAATGAGAAGTATCTACATTATTTTCCTCAAGAATTTTTTTTATTTGTTTATAATATTCATTTGTACTTTTTTTACCAAGTACTCTTAGAATCTGATTTATATTAGTACATTTTTTCGCAAGTTCACAGACATCATTAATATATTTGCGTTGAAAAGCAGTTTTCTCATCATATTCATTTAAATTAATTTTGCTGCAATAACAAGCACTTGACTTTGTAATAAGCAACTCTTTAGCAATTTCACCAAAGCTCTTGCCTTCTTTTCTTAATTTTTGTACATTTTCAATTAAATTTCTATCCATAGTATAAAACATTTTATATCTATAAATATTATAATAATTGAAAAAGTTCGATTATACCATATCTTTTTTTTTATGTATGGTATATTGAACAGCCTAAGTTGGAAAGGTGGGACTCAAACCCACAACCCTCACAGCCAAATTGTGATGCTCTGTCAATTGCGCTACTTTCCATTAATTAATTGATTATCAATAAGTTACAAAATATTTGTAGCTCTGAAGGGAGTCGAACCCTCACGTCCATTACTGGACCTCAGATTTTACCTACTACTCTACGTTACCATAGCCAAACTTAACAATAACGTATATACGAGGCACATGTCCCCATGCATCCAACCGATGATGCGTTAAATTTGTTGTAGTCTGGAATACATCTTTACCATATTGAAATTCTTGCAAGCCTCATTCCGATTAACTGGCTGCCCATTTATTGTTTTTACAATCTTATGGACACGTATATGAGTTATAATTTCAACTTAGGCATTCTTATCCAATACTTCTGAATAGAATGTGAGGGTATTCAATGTATTTCCCTCATATCTCCTATATACTCTCTACACATTTATGGACTCAACTTGTTCTCACCTCAGGTGTTGAATATTACTCATATGAGTAGGTGTCTGTTGTCCAACTTAGCACGGTATAATCCTTACACATTATTGGTTAGTGTACCTATATGCTTACCTTGCAAGCCAACCCTTACGACATATAGGCAATGTTAGGGTACAAGTTTCAACATAAGGATTTCCACCGTTTTAGGGAGATTCTACTATGGGATTTCTCGCCATAGCAACCTAATTTCTGAGACTACTTTCTCTTGGTCTAGTCTGATGCGTACTACCAATTTCGCCACAGAGCCATATTTGTAGCTCTAGTCGGATTCGAACCAACACAAGGATTACTCCTTCCACATTTTGAGTGTGGTGCGTCTCAACCAAGTTGCGCCATAGAGCCATATATGGTTGCTATTCCACCAAAAAGTCATCCCCAGCATCAAACCGTCCATCACTGTACGTTTTCATTGATTTAGCATTAGCTGTGGGCTTCTGCAACACTAAATCTCAACTCCTATCATCAATTAAATTAACAAGACTAGGAATACATCTTATCTAGATATTTTATGTTCATCAAAAATAAAGTTGCATCGTAAATCAGATATTAACCCAATTCACGATGCAAAGATATGAAAAATTTTTCAATTAACCAAATATTTTAGAGCTTTTTTAACGAATAATTCTTTTTTCTGCTCTTCTAATTCTTCCACCCTCACTAAGTGGTCTGCTTGTTCTTGTTGGTGCTGTTACCTTGTTTGCAGTAGCACTATTGCCTTTGTTTTTACTACATCCACATGCCATAATCTTTATATATTTTAATAACGTTATTAGTCCTCATAATAAAAGAATTCTTTTTCACTTGGAACATCATAATCGCTGTAATCGACCTCGATGTTATTCTCAAGAGCTTTTTTAATGATTCCATTGTCTTGTATTGGTTTACAATCACCATCTTGACAATAGTCAATCTGAATAATCTCAACTTTGGGCTCGTCAATTATCTCATCTGGGTCATCTGGCACGTCATAGCTGCTACTTTTCATACCTTTCTTCAAATATGGGTTGCATAAGACGTTGTAATCCACGTAAGCAAATGTGTCTTCACCTAACTCTACCTCTGCTTCGTTCTCACCTGGATTTACGTTCAGTCGTTGCTGGACCAATCCTTGGGCGATGCTTTGTAAGAGTAGGTCATCACCACCTTGCTCACGCAAAATTCTCTCAACACTACGTTGGACTATGCCACGCAAATCTGACTCAGTTAATCTAATTATTTTTCTCATTAAAATTATTTCTTTGTATTATAAATATAACAAACCTCGAAAAATACTCAAGATTTCCTGATATTTTTGTTTAATTGCCATTTATTTCTTGTAAAGCTTGTTCAACTAATTCGTGTTCATAGCACCACCTTCTGTTAAATTGGTTAAATTTGTATATTTGCTAATCCAAAATTTCTCTCTTTTTTCCCAAATAGAATCATCGCATTCTTCGATTAATTTAATTTTTACTACAAACCCATTTTTATAAACATTCCTTATCCAATTATCTTTATATGTTTTGCAACCACGCAGCAAAGCGCCATTAATATGCTCTCTAAAAGGCTTAGAGAGCATATATTTAGTCTTACCAATATATTTTATTACGCCATCTTCTGTAGAATATAATCCATATATAAACATTATTCCTTTGATTTTTTAATAATCTTATCAGCAAAGCCCAAGCCTATAGTTTCCTCTGGTTTCATCCATCTATCACCATGCTCGCACATTTCTATTATTTCCTCTATTGGCTTTTGGCAATTTTTAGAAAGCACTTCATACAAATCGTTCCTTACACTTTCCATTTCTTTCAACGCAATTTTAGAGTCCGTAAATTTTGAATAACCGAATGCACTTAATGGTTGGTGAACCATAAATCTAGAATATGGTAACAAAAATCTTTTACCTTTCGAACCGTTTGACGATATTACTGCACCCATAGATGCAGCTAAACCTAAAACAGTAGTGGATACATCGCTTTGAACAAAATCCATAACTGATACTAGTTCTAAACCGCTATAACAATCGCCACCGCCACTATTAATATAAATACTAATATCCCTATTATCAACAGAATCTAGGTATAATAGTTGAGCAACTATTGTGTCCATAGAGTCCGTGGACACTTCTCCGCTTAAAAATATAATTCTATCCAAAAGCATACGACTAAATATATCATATGTAGCCACATTAAGTTGTCGTTCTTCCAAAACATATGGTGTTAGTATATTATTAACACCTTTAATTTGGTCATCTACTACTGTTGCCCTAGCTTTTGTGTTGCTAATGGCAAATTTTCTGAAATCTTTTGTAATATCCATTTTATTAAAAATTAAATTTTTGGTTTTCGTGAACTATAATTGTTAATTAAATTTTAAATCATTTATTAACAATAGGTTTTTTGAAATGCAAATTCATTTTCCCCTCTCCTTTGGATATTCATATGTTTTATTCAACTCAAGAAACTTTCTCCTAAGAGCTTTAGTTTCCCTTTTGTCTCTTCCTAGAAGGAATGCGTATTTATGCTTACTTGGAAAATAAATCTTCTCAGCTTTATTGAACATTTCCTTTGAGTAGTCTCTTAACTTTTTTTCAACATCATCTGGAACATTATCCCATAGCATACATTGGTCTGTATTCCAATTTTTCTGCCATTCAATGCCTAGGTCTTTTGCATATCTCTTATAAAAACTTCTTGCTCTAAATGCTCTATCAGTCACTATCTTATCTGGATTATACGGATTAATACACCTAACAGTAGTTCCACTTCCTTGACCAAGATAGAAGAAATTTAATCCTTGATATATACTCCCAATCTCATTTGCTTGGACATCGCTATAACAAGTGAACAACCTATATGGAGTATTATTTACCATCCACTTTATACACCACATAACAAACTTGCTGCCCAAGTTAAATGGACACCATGAGGCAGATGCCCCTCTAGCAATCAGCCTTTCTATATTCTTTGTGTCTTCACCCATTAGTTTGCTAAATGCATTTGGCATACCCATAATGACAACACCGCCCAATATACCTTTATATCTAGCTGTAAACCAATGGGTTGGATAAGAACCAACAGTACCTAGCCATTCATATCGTTTAATAAACTCTGTAGCCTCTTTTTTGTCTTCTTTTGATGTAATATTAGAAAATTCAAAATCATCTAATTTTATATTAGAAATAAATTCATCGTCCCACCCTAATTTTTTTTTATCTTCTTCTATTGTATCTAATCGTCTTTGATATTGGTAACACCAAGGGCTTTTAAATTCTTTAATTTTTTTTAATAAAAATATATCACTCATTTTTAATATTATTTAAAAGTTCATCAATATTATCAAAAAAGTATTATCTCTTATAATCCTGAAATCAGTGGCATAATATTTCAACTTAATACCATTTTTATCACATAACATTTTTTTATTTTTATCCCTTTCAATACACATTTTTAAGCCTAGTTTCCCACCAAAATGTTCAATTGGCTGAAAATGCTGTCTACCTTGACATTCTATGGCAACATTATAATCTGGTAAATAAAAATCTAATGTTTGTCTACCTAACCAAGAAAAAATATCATGTCCACATTGGTAAATATATTTAATATTTTCTATATTAAGTCTATTTATAATTTCTTTTTCTAAATTAGATTGTTTACAAACAAGACACCCACTCCCTCTAATTTGGTCATTAGCAATTTGCCAAAATTCTCCGTGTTTAGGACATATTATACAAATTTTGTCACTAGATTTATGGTAAAAAGTTTTAGAATAATCAAATTTATTACCATGAATTTTTTGAGCTTCCTTAATAAACTGTTCGGTAGTTTTTCTTTTGCTCATTATTATTTTTCTTCTCCCTTATAGAACATTTTCATTTGACTTGTATTATCAACAGCAACATCAACGTTATTGATAATATCCATCAATTCTTTTCTTTTTTCTTCCGAATCCACTAGATTCGGATATTGCTTTGCAATCTCCCTAAAGGCTTGTTCTCTAACCTTATTTTTCTTTCTGCTTTTATGGCCCCTTGATGCTGGGGCTTTTCCAATTTTTTTCTCCATTACTGTTTCTTCTTTTTGGCTTCTCTAGCAGCAGCCTTTTGAGCTTTTTCAGCTTCCTTTCTCTCCTTTTCCTCTTCTTCAATCTGGCTAATTACGAGATATGAAGCCTCCATTATGTCCACATAGTTCTCATATTTTCTACGCATTCTGAAAAGTTCTTTTGCAATATCACCTTCAACATTTAGTTTATCCTTCTCTGCATCGTAACTTATATTGCTCAATGCACCCTCAATAATTTTCTCCTTATATTCATCTGTGAGCCTATCAAAAGCTTCTTCATAAATTATTAGGAAAGCATCTTTCTTTGTTAGATAGTTGATTGTTGCGCCAGCTTTTGATGCCTTGATAACATTCTTTGCTTTAGTCACTGAAATTAGTTTAAGTTCAATACCCATCTGTGCTAAACCAGTATCTTCCCATTTACTTTGTACTAATTCAGCGATGTCTTGAGATGCTTCAAAAAATTTTGCCATAATTTGAATTGTTATTTTATAAGTCTTATTTTTTCTATGTTTAAATTAACGATGCTAGCATTCAGCCTTTCTTCACCGTTTTTCTCGTTGGTAATCTTACCATCCCTCAATATTACAATAGTACATAAATCTCTTTTACTGAGGCTGTAGAGATACCATTCTCTACCTTTTTTCCAATCGTCTATGTACTCTACAATATCCCCTACTTTCATCTTTTTTGCAAAGATATATAAAAAAGGTTAAAAAAACAAATTTTCATTTAATTTTTTTTAATTTACACTATTTTTTATAAAAAGATATGGAAACAAAAAAAACAATTAACATACTCAAGAACTTGTTAATTAATGATAGATTAGATGCTGACGAGAGAGCAGCAATCAGAGACTCATACAATTATATGAGGACATTAGAATTGAAAAAAAGTGACCAGTATGACTTCCAAGGATGGAAGGTTAAGAAAATCACCATGAAACAGCTTAGAAAATTTGTTAGAGATAACGAGCCTCTAGACGATGACGTTAATATCCTAGTTCTTGAGGATGACGGAATGGGATATGGTGCTAGAAACGGCTATTGCTCTGACATCTATGTAAGTGAAAATAAAGACGGTAAAAAAGAGGTACAAATCTGGTTCTAAAATGGCTCGTAGAAATAAAAAGAAAATATACAGTATTATTTTAGTTAATCATGGCAAACAATTGAGGACGATATGTAGTGACATAACAGAGGTAAAAATATACAAAAAGTTTAACGAAATATTAAAAGAGAATCAAAAGGTTTCATTCCCAGTTCAATATAACAACTTGGAGCATGTAATGGTAGAGTCAGAATATGAATTGGTAATCATTAAATGCAAAGAGTTTGGGGACAAAGATGTTAATAAGGTTAGGGATGAATACGGTCAGTTTACCAACTATGAATCCTCAGATGATGATTGGATTGTTGTTGACCGTGCTAACTATAACATTGAGGAAACCTTCTGGGTGTATGGCTATCATCCAAGGTTGCAGAGAAAGACGTTTGATTGGATATTCAACAATTTTATTTCCAAAGATGCAAAAAACAAATATATGTTCAAATCAATTCAAGTTTATTTGAATAAGATATTAATTGAATGTAATGGAAAATTAGAGATTGTTATCTGTAAAAACAAAAAAGACTCTATAAGGTTCTATAACCAATTGGAGAAATGGTGTACCGATAGGAAAATGAAATATGTGATGTTCATGGGTGATATTGCCCACAGCAAATATAAAAAGGATTGGATTGACAAGATACAAGAACTAACCCATTGGAGTCGCACCAAGATAAACAGAAACTCAACAAGACCGTAGTGGTGTTCCATTAAAAAATAAATTGTATGATAAAATAAACAGGACAAGCACTAGACCATAAAAAAGAGTGGGTGTTTAAACTCACTCTTTTTCTTTTACTATAATTTTAACTAATTCAAAGTTTATATCTATTTCCCCCTCAGACGGAATAAACTCTTGAGATTCATCTTTCCTATTTCTGTAGTATAAATCCTCATCTATTTTTTTGAATTCTTCACTAGTCACATAAACAGTTAATTCTGACTGTATTGTGATACCGTCTTCTTTCAATTTAGACGATATGAACTGTCCTAGTTCAAATATACTCATTGTTCCAAATTTAAATGCCATAACAATCTATCAAAACTATTTTTTATTCTTCTCCATAGTGAAAATTTAACTTGTTTTTTGCCATCTAGAACGTCTTTCATATCTTGACCCATTGAACTGTTCAACTGCTGGGCAATCGTCCACTGATGACCCTTTAAGGCTAGTTTATCCATACGTCTCTCACTATCTAGAGACTGTAATTCTCTACTCATTTCCTTGTTCATAACTATTCGTCTCAAAATAATTTTGAATCGTGTTAATAAGCCATACAGAGCCACTTGTTATGCAAGCATCACAAAATATAATGGTATACCAAGGTAGGACTGTTCCATACAATATAAGCATAGGTGTCATTGGTAATGTAGGAATTAATAAAAGATTTAATAATGATGCAACCCATGCAATATTAAACGATGTACACATCATACAATCTAGCATATTACCTAATTTACCAAATACCTTTTTTGCAGTGTTCCTAATCCAATCGAGAAGGTCATAAGGTCCCATTCCAAAAACCAATAGATTACTTAATCCATAGGCAAATAAAATGTAAATTAGAATGTTAATCATCATTGTTATTTTATTCAATTACTTCATTATTTTCTTTAGCTTCTTTTTCTTGTTGTTTAACCTCTTCTTCCACTTTAAGCTTTTTCTTTACATACTTTCTCTTAGGCTTTTTAGGCTTTTCGATTACAAACTGTAGATTCAATAGGTCATCATAAGGTGTATTCTGGAACAACTCTTTCAATTCTTCAACCTTATCTTTCAAAAGTTTAAGTTTTAGAACGATGTCTTGGTTTGCCTTTATTGTTTGTTCAACAAGGTCAAACATTTCCTCGTATGTAGTATCTTTTGAATCAGCGTAGTAATATGTTATATTTGGGTCTGTCTCTGATGGCGTGACTTTAATTCTACCATCATCACTTGGGTATGCTTTCCATTTATTTGGATACGCAACTTTTACCATGATAGCCTCATTATACATTTCAATTCCACGAAAATAGGCTCTCATGTCATTCATTCTTTCTTGTAATGTTCTCATAATATCAACTTAAAAACCACAAATTAACATTGTTATTATGTATGCAACTGATGCACCAAATAGTACCAATCCTCTTTCTGAAGAAACAAGTTTACCTTTCTTTAATCTAAAGATTGTAACTGTATGTAGGATTCCTGCCAATACAACAAATATTGCCATAATAAACAAGAACACTTTTATTTCTAATAATAAACTAACTATCATGGCTCTTCAATATTTTCTAAATGGTTATTCCTAACAGTAATAACCTTATCTTCTGTAACTGACTTTTCAGTACCATTATCATCTATGATGAAAACGCTAACTGGTTTTAAATTAAATGGATTATAAAGTGTCTTTAGTTCTTTCAAGACAAACTCGCCATCCCTAGTCACGACTATACTACCTTTTTTAATTTCCATATAAAACAATATTATTTAATTAAATATATTATTTTTTATAAAAAATAAAAAAAAATGCTTAACAATTAAAGTCTTGTTAAGCATTTTATATATTTAATAACCACTTTCGGCATCGTTTGCAAAATCTCCACTCTCTATTTTCTGGTAGATAATTCTTGATAAACTATCTCCAAGGGTTGAGTTAAACCAATTTTCAAATTGTGGCGTTTTTAAGTCATTTGGATTCATCTGGCGTCCAAATCCACTATGCCCCAATACTACATTATCTATTGTGAAATCACCATCAAAAGAGCCTCTAAAAGATACTGCATTACTCATTCCTTCTCCATAATCAGCCTCAAACTCATAGTATGAGTCTCCAGTATCCCATACATAAACTTTCCTCAAATCATTAGGAGTTATGTGAGACACATCTGCTGTTGGGTCTACATTATCGTCCTCTAATTCATACGGATTCCCATCACTAGCAAAATCTCCGTCTGAAAATTGATTATATCCTTCTTTTAGTACACTTCTAACAGAGTTTGACACTATTCTTCGTAAATCTGATTCTGTCAATCTAATTATCTTTTTCATATACATTCTATTTCTTAATTAAATCATATGAAACTGTCGCTCCAACAACAACTCCAAAATTTTTATTTATTGGGTCATAACCAGCTGTTACACCAGGACCGAATGAAAACCTTTTCCAAAATCCCCTTTTTTCTTTCTTCTTGAAAACTGTAACATCGGATATATCCCCACTAGTACTGTTTTCTATTGTTATGTGATTCAATCCGTTCCCATCTTCTTTGTTCACTATTGTGAACTTATCAGAAAACTTAGCGTTAAGAGAATACCAATTCGGTTCTGTCTGCGAATTTATTTTGAGTTTATACTGGAACGTATCATTTGGTTCGCTAATATATTCAAAAGTTCTAGGTTCTGCTATTATACCTTGAGAAACAGTATCCATTAAAGTATCTTTTTGAACGTGTACAACACCAGTAGAATATTCCTTATTATATTTAAATTGAACCAAATATCCTATTTCATCTTTACAATTTTTTAAAGAATCATATAATTCTCTATTTGTTTTTTTCAAATCTTTAAATTGAGCATCATAATATAATTTATTATATCTGTTCATACTATCTTTATACTCAATTTCATCAACTAGCCTTTTTGTGCTGCTGACTTTCTCGTTATAACATTTGAGCATAAACAATATGGCTAACAACCATAATGTCACCATTATGGCGTTTAAAAACCATAGAAATTTGTTATTAGAAAATAACTCTTTAACTTTCATTTGTGACATCATTTTCAGCGCTAATTTGTGTTTCTAAATCTAATAATTGTTTTAATGACTGGTCATGCTCCCTCAATTTTCTGTCTATAACATCTTTACTTGGTACATCGCTCATATTATGATATGAAACACATAAGAATCCCAACGGAATGCCTCTGTTTGATATGTATATCATTCCAAGGTATAAGCCTCCAATATCTCTAATATGTTTTGCGAATTCCCTATCAACTTTTTCAATTTCATCAACTGTTCCGATTATTATTTTCTTTTTCTGGAGATAATGAGGATATTTATACAGCGTCAATGGTATATCTTGAAAATCCATAGCCACTTTATCAATTTTTCTATCTTCATTGGTCTCTTCATATGTCATGTCAGCAAAACGGAATGGAAGACCACTTGTGTTTTTCTTGCCATTATGCAATTCGAAAAGAAATGCCCTATCAGCATTTATGGTATAAACTAAAATATCCAAGTCATGTTGAATTTTAGGCGTAACTATATAATCCCTGATGTTTTCCTCTTTTTCAGAGCTTGCCATTTTCATTGCAGTTTGTTTCATAATATCATCGTCACTAACTGCACGATAAGAGAAATAAAAAAATAATCCTGTGGCTAGAAAGAAAAACGTAACAAAATAAACTTTAAATATCTTAGACCATTTTGCATTTGCAATAGTACTACTTATCTTTTTTCCAACTTGCGTGTAAATAGGCTCTTTCTTTTCCTCAGTCTGAGGATTTATGTTAATGTTTATGTCACTATTTTTCATTTCTAAACATAAATTTTAATTAATTGTTATTTCATTAACTTTCTAGCCTTATTAACCATATCTGAAAACTCTTTATCCTCTTGTATTCTGAAACTTGAGGTACTAGTCTTTGCTTCTGCGCTCTTATATCCCCAAAGCTGCTTAATCCTTTCCTTTTGTTCGTTAACAAGCGTCATATTAAGTTTCTTAGTTACGCTAGGTTCTTTTTTTGTTGACCATTCTACAAGATACTGGTTGTCAGCACCATCTTTCATAATGAATCTCTTTCCCTCTACCTTAAACTCATCTGGTATCATCGTCATCATATGACCCTCTGAAAGGAATTTAGTATTTTTGAAGGAGAGCATCTTGATTTTCTTAGATTCTTCCATTGTTTCAGTATTTTTTTCTATATCATTTTTATTTAACTCACGACTAGTTAATCCAATTTCAGCAGCAGTATCCTTTCCTTGCTTGACTGCCTTTGCATGGTCTTTTGCTGCGTCATAGATTTTTCCATCATTATCGAATGTGGCATTGCCAAATTCATCATTCTTGTGCTTATCTTCAGCATCCTTAGATACATACCCCTTCATCTGGGATTTAGTTCTCTCTTTAAAAGGTTTGTTGATGTTATCGTAAGTTAAGTCATGCATACCTTTGTTATCAGTTGCACCGATGCCCCCACCAAGTTTCTTGCTTTCTTTAGAAAGACCTCCATCATATTTCTCGGTCTCTTTCTTGATGTCGCTGTAAGCCTTGTCGTTGATTTTTTTAGACTCATCATTTCCAAAAACAACAGGTTTAAACTCGTTTTGACTTTCCTTGATAACTCTTCTCAATTCGCCTACGCTTATTTTTGTAATCATAATATAATATTTTTATTAAAATTGATTTATATATAATCCTCTTAATAGTTGTTCAAACATTAATTTCGTTCTTGCTTTACCATCTCTTTCATCTTCAAGTTTATCATTTATCTCCTTGACTTTCTTAATGGTATCAGCATTTGCTTCGTAATCTATCATAGTTACTTCTTCTTTTTATCGCCAACACGTTCACCCATTGAAAATCCAGGAGTTCTATCCAATGCTGGAGTTATATCTACCATATTGGCTTTCTTTGTTGTTGGATTGCCAAGGTTATGTTTCTGTTTTAATGGTTTATTGCTAAAAGGAGCAGCATCAATATGGTTCTTGGCTTGACCAGCAGCACCACCTACGTTGATACCAACACAGTTTGTAGCACCATCACCACCTTCTTCTCTCAAATTATGCATACTTTCTCCTATTCCTTGTGGTTCTGTTTCTAAATGACGATAATATCTTCCTTCATCACCATACGGATTATTTGAACCATCATTGAATCTACTGTACTTCTGCATCATTCGATTCCTTCTATCTTCTGAATCATTTGTACGATAATTGTCAATTTCTCCATCTTTCTTCAATATTCTATTTACTGCTTCCTTTACAATATTATGCAAATCACTCTCTGTAAGTCTTATAATCTTTCTCATATGAACGCATTTATTTATATATAAATATAACAGTCATACCAAAATTAATCGTTAAACATAGTTTAACAATTATATTTTGGCTATCTCGATATTTTTTCGTACCTTTGCATTATAAATATAACAAATAATAAAATAGTATATGATTGCAGATTTTAACACAATGCCAACAATGTTCAGTGATTGTAATAGGAAATATTTCAATCAAGAATTACCTATGCCTAAATTTGATACAATCAATAAAACAAGCATTCTAGCTCGTTTTGAATATAGAAAAAACAATGGAAAAGATAAGGCAAAAAACCCTCTTAAATATAAGAAGCTTATGTTTTCTGATTGTTTTGATTTCGATGAAAAAGACTTTATCGAAATCATGGTACATGAAATGATACACTACTACATTGCATGGAATGGGATTAAAGACAATGGTGCTCATGGTAAAAAATTTATGGAAATCGCCAATGAGCTAAACGAAAAATATGGGCTGAATATTACAAAAACTAAAGATGCATCCTCATTCAAAAAGACTGAGAATGCACCTAAATCAAAAAGTTTATTTAGTTTTTTATTCGGTTAATTAGTTGGTGAATGCATTTCTTCTGTTCTGGAATCTTCCACTAACGCTTGTTGCACCGCCTTGACTCAATACCTTAATAAGATTATCAATTAAGCCCATCTGTTTACCAATAACACTGTATTGACCCATTCCTTGAAGTTTCTGGTCAGCAGCCTTTAGGTTATTAAGCGCTTGAACTGCATTCTGAATTGCTTTCTGTGCGTCTTGGTTTGCTGAACCAGTCTGATATGTGTTCTTTGCATTGTTATATGCTTGACCCATTGCTTGGCCAGCTTGATTCATCTTCTGTCCAACTGCGTTTGCGGCTTGACCCATAGCATTCTTAGCTTGACTCCATTTCTGGCTAGCAGCATTAGACATGTTTTGTCCAGCGGTCTTCATACGATTACCAAACTTTGAGCCAAGTGCGCCTAATCCACCGAAAAATCCTTCATCCATTCCGTTCTCTGTAAGATATGTTTTAACAGCATTCTCAACAAGGAAGTGAAGGTCTTGTTCTGTTAATCTAATTGGTTTCTTATCCATTATTGTATAAAACGTTTTATATTAATTATTTATTTTCCTATTCTGTTAATTACTCTATACTCTCCATTCTTTGAAATTGTAGCACCGCTATTGCTTGGGTTCATTAAAAAATTACTACCATCTTTAGTTATACAACCGTCATCAAATCCATAAAAGTCTAGTGTTCTAATTTTTTGTTTCATTTTTTATATTTTTTATTTCGTTATTATATGATTCAGCTATTGCTGTCAAACTGCTATGCAACTTTCTTAATTTATCCTTGAAATTCTCCCTAGGAACTTTATATGATACATAATATCTAGATTCTTGGTTTCCATTAGTTTCATCATAAGGCTCACGAATATCTTCTTCCTTTGTGATTACTCCATAATCTAGTAGCTTCTTTCTCAGCATACCATTATGTAAACCATAATCCCTCAATATTTCACTTGGCTTAGTTCCTATTGGGTCGTTTAGTAAACCCTTTATAAACTTCAAAACCTCTTCATAGAATGTCTGAAATGGAAGTTCTTTCTTCTCTTCAAGAATAGCATTAAACTTTGATTCGTTTAAATGTACTATTTTCATCTTGTTACTCCCCCTCTCCATGTGCTACTACGATTCCAAAGAGTCCTAAACAAATCCTCAATCACATCAGCAGTAATTTCCTTAACTGCGCTCTTGAAATCCCTTGAGTCATATGAAGATGAAAGCTTGCGAGAAACAATAGTTTCTACATCGGTTTTGCTTATCTCTTCATTTATAATCTGTTTAATTCTTTCATCTGAAATCATACATTATTAATTTATATATAAATATAAAGAAAAACAAAAAAGGATGGTAGAGATACCATCCTTTATACCGTTTATTCTTGATTTTTAGAAGCTTTTTTAAGTTTCTCCATCAAATCACCATCTTGTGTTATGGAATCCTTCCAATTTCCAAATGCATCCCTAATCTTTCCAAGTGTTCTAGCATTTGTTTCAGTAAGCTGCATTGCATCAGTCCAAATATAACACCCATCCCCAGAAGGGTCGTTATATCTAAACTGGAATGATAAATTTAATGTGTTGATTTTTCCATTCAAAGTTATATCATCTGAATCAGGATAATAAACCAATGCATTACTTTCAAGTGTGATGTTTTCGCCAACTGTTTTACGCAATGCCTCTTCTTGTGACGTTCTTACATCACCGAATTGTGGGGTATCCTTCTTTATCTCAAAGGTTTTCTTGTGGTCATCATCAATCTCTTCCTCTGTCAAGACTTTTTTTTTATCAATAGCCTCTTCCATAAGAATCTTAGACCTTGTGATGAAATTGTCAGCTTCTCTTTCTTCCTTAACAAATACTTGTGATGCTTGCTTTGCTTGATTTACTCTTCCTTGCCTCAAGGTAGCCAACATCTTCTTGGTAATACTCATTTCACTTGCCATATTAATAATCCATTTCTTGACCGTTCCAGAGATAACCAAATATATTATCTATCCTTTGATTAACCCTATTATTATTTACTTTTTTAATTTCTGTAATCTTTTCTTTAGCTTTCTCAATCATTTCCTCTTCGTTCATGTCGAGTAGTTCGTCTAAACTGTTGTTTTTTTCTACTAATATCTCACTAGCAACGTGTCTCATAACTTGCTCTTGAAATACCTTATCATCTTCTTGCTCACTATCCATTACAACTGATTTATCAGACTCCTTATATAAATCCTCATAGTTTAATTCAGGTTTCTCTACCTCAACTACTTCCTCAGTCTGTACTGGTTCAGTTATTGCCACTTCTTCTATATTTTCAACTTTTTTAGCCGCAACTTTTTTTGTTGTTTTCTTGGCTGTAGCTTTCTTTACAGTTTCTTTCTTTGCCATATCATTATAACTTTTATTAATTATAAATATCATTAAACAAATAAATCTTCCAAATCATCATATAATAATATTTTGGAGCGCAACTTTCGTATTGCATTAAGTTTTATTTGCCTGACCCTCTCACTACTCAAATTATATTTTTTGCCAATTTCATTTAATGTTAGCTCCTTGGCATTACTAAGGCCGTAATAATTTTCAATAATATCACGCTCTCTATCAGATAATGTACCTATGATATTTGTGATTATATTTCTCTGGTTTTCACTTATTTCTTTATTCTTTTCATCATTCTCGTTTGAGAATTCATGATTAAAAGAAGTATCATCTTCATCATCCTCAATAAGTTTTTTATCAATATATGAATCATTATCTGTATTTGGCTCTATTTCAACAAAATTGATAGAGTTTTTTTTCTTAATGGATTCAAGTATCGCTTGTCTAATCCACCAGACAGCATACGATATAAACTTTACATTCTTCGATTCATCAAATTTATCAATTGCCCTTAATAACCCCATATTTCCATCTGATATAAGCTCTGAAATAGGTACTCCACGACCTGTGTAGTGTTTGGCAATATCGAAAACAAACCTAAGATTTGCCTCCAATATTTCATTTTTGGCTTTTAAATTACCTTTCTTACATTTTTTCAGCAATCGTCTTTCTTTGGCTTTTGTAAGAGGCTTGTATTTTTTCAAGTCATCATAATAGACCCTAACGGTTTCTGTAAAATCATTAGCATATTGGTTCATATTGATTGGTAATATTAACATTATTTCAAGTTAATTCTTGAAATGTTATTTTCTTTGGTAACTGTAATATGATATTCACAGAAATCTTTAAAATCATCCAAATGTGTTATATTAATAATAAAATCATATCCAGTTAATATTTTTTCAATTAGATGTTTGATATTATCGTAGTTCTCTTTTGCCACACGACCAAGGACCTCATCAAATATCAGAAAATTACAGCGAGGTATTGTTGACATATCAGCCAATACTGCTCTTAGTGCCAATGCTGACGCTGTAAGCTCAAATCCACTACCACTACTTAGGTCTGAATAAACCCCATCCTTTACAAGATAGAACATAACCTCATTCTTTAGATTAATTCCGACCTCTACATCAAAGTCGCATACATCACCAAGTAATTGTGCTAGTCTTGCGTTAATAATTGGTAATGTTTTTCTTAATACCATCTTAGTAATGCCATTTTTACCAACAAGTTCAAGATAAATCTTCCAATTTCTAATAAGAACTTCTTCCTCTTTAATCTTATTAATAAGCTTTATTCGTGTCTCAATCTGTTCCCTTTGATTTTTCATATCAGATTCATTCTTTGCAATGAAAGATGCGTTACTTTCTCTAGTATTTCGCTTGTCACGGATAAATGCATCGGTATTTCTAATCTGAATATCTATATTATTGTTCTTATCAATAGCCTCACTATTTTTCTCATACTCATCCTTTATGTGCTTCTTTTCCTTGTATTCGTTTCTTAAACGCTCAACATTTACTTCTAGTGCGGACTTCTTGATTGTCAACTGTGACTTCTTAGTAAATAGTTCCCTATTAACTTTCTGTTTATCTATTTTCTCTTGTATTGCTTTTTGTTCTTCTCTCTTTTTCTTTCCTTCTTTACTAATATCTTCCACCTCATGTCCCAACACACAAAGTTTTGCTTGGTCGAAATTTTGCATTTCTCTTCCACAAACTGGACACAATCTACTAGATTGAAGGTGCTTGTAATTCTTGTCTGCTGTTCTATACCTTTCAGTGATAACAGCAATCTCAGAATTTACCTTAGATAATTCCTCTTGAAGCTTATCATATTCTTCTACTGAGAAATCAACCTCTCCTATTTCTTGAATCTCCTTGTCAATGAGTTTTATTTCCTCACCCTTTTTCTTACCTTCTATGACATCATTTGCCATTTTAGCCTTGAGTGTGGTAATATCAATTTTCAGAAGATTCTCGTCAATTTGCCTCTTAGAAGATAATAATGCTGATTTATTGTTCTCTAGGTTAACGATTTCTTTTTCTAAACTAGAATTCTCCTTAATATATTTCTTATTCTGTGCTGCTAGAGTCTTGATATTCAATTCGTATGCACTAATCTCTTGTCTTAATGTCTCTTCATTAAATTGATTTGATACTAGCCTTGTCTTGACCTCTGAATTGAATTTTTCCCTAGCAAGAATATCTTTTTCCTCAATAGGCAACAATCCTATCCATCTTGAGAGTAGTCTACCTCTTTCAGCTTCTTTCTTATTAACAAGGTCATCTAGTGAAGACTCTGTGACAGACATAATCAAGTCGAAATCACTCTCTCTACCAATGGCTTCCTTAATAACCTTATTGGTCTGAATACTATTCTCTTCTTGTTGGTTGTCAATGTAATCCTCTAACTCTTCTTTATTCTCGCCAACAACCTTGTAATATTCTACCCTCTGTGTGGTTTTACTCTTAGAAGTTCTCTTATCTAGAGCTGGTCTTGACAACGTTCTCTTAATAATGTAATCGACACCATCAATATTAATACAGCCCTCAACAACAACATTAACAGCTTCAGGAATATGTTTGTTGAATATCTTGTCTTGTGTCGCAACCTTTGTGGTTTTTCCAAACAACAAGAAATGCAGCAAATCTATGGCAAATGTTGTCTTACCACTCTGATTTGCTGGTTCACCACTCAACAACACAAGATGCTTGATGCTTGTAAAATCGAAGAAGTTATCCTCTCCATAACTTAGAAAATTGCTCCACTTAATCCACTTGATAGAATACCTCCTATACTTGTCGTATACTTGATAGTCAATCTGGGCATTTATCTCAGAGTCAATCTTCTTTATTAACTCGAAGTCATAGTCAGTTATCTTATTGACATTGAGATAGTCTTGGAACAATTTTAATTGGAACTGAGGGTCTTGAATATTCTGAATGATGTCAGTTGCCAATGCAATATCCCCACTGCCATCATTTGATATAATAAATTCTGGTATGACTTTTATCCTATCCTTTGGAATTTCATATTTCTTGCTAGCTTTAGCAATCAACGAATTAAGCTTCTCCTTAGAAAAATCATAAGGAGAAACCTTCCAGTGGATGTTAATCTTTGATTTACTTTTTACGTCAATCATTACTGTTTCTTAATAATTCGTATTTTTCTTACTGTTACATTTTCTTTTCTTTCTTCAATTGGTTGGATTTCTTCTTTAATCTCTTCTCTTCCAACTGTTTCTTGCTCTTTCTGTTTTCCTTTATCTTCTCTAGGAGATTTATCTTTCTTTGTGTTTGACGCATTTTTATTAATGTCTTTAACTCCGTTATTTTCTCTGTCTATATTGTCCTTTGGTGACACACCAAACTTAACGATATTAAAGCCTTGCATTGCGCACCTGTTAGCGAATGCGTTAATGTCTTCTATACCGTTAAGCTCACAATAAGACTTAATAGATTTTTCTAATGTAGGATTAATATATAATCTAGTCATTTAACATCTTTTTGCAAATATATATAAAATTTATATAAATTCCAAATATTTGTTAAATTATATTTAAATTTATAATGAATTATATATACTTTAATATATAAAGACTTAATATATTATGGATAAGAATGGAAATAAAATTGCTTTAGGACTAGATGTTTTTACAATTTTAAACTATTTATATAAAAATTAATATTATGAAAAATAAATTATATGATTTTATTGAAAAGGCAAGAAAAGTTCATGGCGATAAGTATGATTATTCAAAAGTAAAATACATAAACAATAAAACAAAAGTATGCATAATATGTCCTATTCATGGTGAATTCTGGCAAACTCCCTCTGTTCACATTAATAATAAATCAAATTGTCCTAAATGTTCTTATAAAAATGGAGCAAAAAGTAGGAGCACTACATTATATGATTTTATTGAAAAAGCCAAAAAAATTCATGGTGATAAGTATGACTATTCAAAAGTAGAATATTGTAATAATAGTACTAAAATATGTATAGTATGTCCAGAGCATGGAGAGTTTTGGCAAACACCTTCTCACCATTTAAGGGGACAAGGATGTCCAAAATGTTTTTCTCATAAAGGTTATGAGAAAAATACTAGCATAAAAACAAAAAAATTAACGACTGAAAATTTTATTGAAAAGGCAAAAAAAGTTCATGGTGATAAGTATGATTATTCAAAAGTAAAATACATAAACAATAAAACAAAAGTGTGCATAGTATGTCCTATTCATGGTGAATTTTATATTAGACCTGATATGCATCTAAATGGGCAAGGGTGCAAAAAATGTTCTAACATAAGAAATGGTTTAATAAAACGTAAAACAACAGAACAATTTATTAAAGAAGCTAAACAAATTCACGGTGATAAGTATGATTATTCAAAAGTAAAATACATAAATACTAATACAAAAATATGCATAATATGTCCTATTCATGGTGAATTTTGGCAAACTCCTTTTAATCATTTAAATGGAAATGGTTGTAAAAAATGTGACGTATCATTATTAGAAAATGATGTAATAGAACTTTTAAAACATAATGAAATACCATACATTTTCAGAGAAAGAAAACTACCTTGGCTTAAAGGGTTAGAATTAGATTTTTATTTACCGCAATACAATATTGCAATAGAATGCCAAGGAATACAACACTTTATTGATAAACATTTTTTCGAACCATTAAAAGTTATTCAAGAAAGAGATAATAGGAAAAAAGAGTTATGCAAAAAAAATGGTATTAGACTTTTGTATTATAGTAATTTAAAAATTGAATATCCATATTTTGTATTTGAAGATAAAAATAAATTATTAACAGAAATTATTAATGAAAAACGATAAAAAAGTATATTTAGGTTGTGATGTTAGCACGCAAACAATTGGATTCTGTATACTCATTGACGATGGCTCTGAATATGGTAAGATTGTTGAACTAACTCATATAAGCCCTAAAGTGCCAACAAAAATAAAAGGTATTGAACAACTCTTCTTAAAGAAAAAAATTTTTGAGGAATTCTTGGTTAAATATAAGGACTTCGGCATTGATGAGGTAATCATTGAGGAGCCACTTTTAAGGTCAAACAATGTAAATACCGTATCCACTTTATTAAGATTTAATGGAATGGTTTCAGACTGCGTTTACAATGTTCTAGGTGTCGTTCCTCAATATATCTCTTCATACGATGCGAGAGAGTACTCATTTCCAGAACTTATGTCAATTAGAAAGTATGGTAAAGACGAAAAGCAATATGAATTCTCAAAGATTCATAAGGAAATTAAAGACTGTAAATTAGTTCTATTTGGTGGTTATCCTTGGACTATTGATAAAAAAACTGTGATTCAAGGAAAAGTATCAGAGATATTTCCAGATATTGATTGGTTATATAATAAGAAGGGAGAATTAAAGAAAGAGAACTTTGATGCTTGTGACGCTTATGTGGCTGTTCTAGGTTACTTAAATAAAACTAAGAATGGTGAGCTTAAATTCTCTAGTGAAATTATTGGAGAAGCAAACGATGGGAAAGGTACACGAGAAATTATGTACATCGTTAAATATTGGAATAAAACTGAAGAAAGAAAGACTTTCATAAACTATTAAAAAAAGCGAGATTCAACTAAGAGTCTCGCTTTTTGATTTAGTATATTGCGACATTAAACGTCTCTAACTTTTTATGCGTATTCATCATCGCATGGAATTCAGCCTTAAGCTGTTCAATTGTTTTCTTTTTTCTTGTATTATTTGCTTGTGGTACTCTATCAGCCCATTCAATACCATCGACACTCTCACTATTATATGTTGCTGTATATTTATGCTTAGAATGTGTACCATTCCAATAGAAAAATTCAGATTTGCATATGTTCTTATCTAAGTATATAACTTTTACATCTTTATTTTTCCAAGAAACATAGTTAAATGATAATTGGTCTCTGTGTGACCCATTTTTTAACTCCTTAAACCAATCTTCCATTAATTTAATACAATCTGGTTTATTATGTTTTCTTAAGATAATGTTGCTCTGTAATAAACCATATTTTTCTGGAAATCCTTCTTTCTTATATTTTTCCATTTGTGGTTTCGTTATATCGGATTTATCTTTACCCATTTTAACAACAACATTTGCTTCTGCATAAATACAATTTCTTTGTGGGTGTTTTGGAACATATACTGAACAATCGGATGCTATTACATTTTTAATAAACTTATTAAGGTCTCCTTTTAGTGCAACGTTACCATCAACCCAAATTGATATGTCATATTCACTAAGTAATAAATGGGGATTTATTTTAACAAACCTCTGCTTTTTAACTTGAGTTAATTCTTCTGTTTCTTTTGGTAATGGTCTTATATCCCAAATATCGCTTTTTAATGTTTTATTGTCAGTAAAACATATATAATCAAATCCTTCTGTTATATGTTTAGGATTTATTAACGAATCGTATTCACCAGTTATACAAGTATATACAACATTTTTGTTTTTTTCATTTGACCACAACTTTTTATGTATTTTAAGCCATTCATCAATAGTTCTATTATGAATTTTTGTGGTAGTATCCATCCAAGAAGCATTGTTATAGTGCTCAATATAATCTGATACTTTTATATGTTTATGCTTTAAACCTACTGAATCTTTACATATAACTGCCCCAGTATCATACATATCTCCAAGTGGTGTTTTTCTTAGCCCATGCATAAAATTGTCATCAAAATAATGTATGTTATACTTTTTACACATTTCAGTATTTATGAAACATATGAATGGCAATATTCTATTTATTTTTGATGTTGGCTGATTTTGAAGTTCTCCAACATATATACAATCATCTTGGAATAAATCAGAACAATCTCTTTTTAATAGAACATCTGAATCCATAAGTATGAAATTATCGTTTATAATTTCCATACTTTTTTCAACACTAATACAATGTTTTGCGCTGCCCCAATAGTTTCTTCTACCTCCAGACATCTTTCTATTAGGATAATTTTCAAGCCATTTATCAAAATTGATTATCTGACCTTTTGTATTATCAAAAACAGTTACGTTGTCAAACTTAGCTGTGAACGGTTTTTTGTTACTGTTATCAAAAATATAAATAACAGCATCCTTTACAAATAAATTAATACTCCTTACCAAGCACTCAGTAAGGTAAGGAGTATTGTAATGTATTATTAAAATATTCTTTTTCATTTTATAACTTTTTTATTGTAACATCAACATACCAGTCTTCTGGTCTAATAGCTGTCATAGGATAATTTGTATTCAAATATTTTTTTGGTATCCTTTCGCTAAGTCTTTTAACAAATTCACTCCTATAAACAGGTTTATTAGTATAAAAATATCCCATTGGATAACATTTATGAATCACACAATTACCTTTATCAATATCTCTATCTGAATCATGCGCCCAACCACTTTCTTTTTCTACCTCTCTAAGAATTTTTTCAAGTTTAATGTTTGCATCTTTTGTAAAGTTATCAATTTCGTCTTGTGTTGTCATAAACAAATCTGTTTGCCCATCTGAAAAAGAACCTATTACTTCGAGTAATTTATTTAATTGATTCTCATTTAAAACTATTTTCATTATCCAATCCAATCAGCATTTGCTTCATCATTATTAGCCCAATTGCTATTGTCATCTGGGTCAATACCTTGACGTAGCAGATATTTTCCAGTTACAATTTTATAGCTTTTAGGGTCAAAACCATAGTCTTGCATATCAACATCAAAATAATCTTTTTTGAACTGTCTTAATTCGTTTGGGTCATACTCGCTGTAATCCCATCCATTTAGAATCTTACCACTTCTTTTACTTACTGCAAAATGTGTATAATTTTGATTATTTTGAAATGATTCTTCATTACAGCTTTCATTAATATATTTTTTAACCGAATTTTCTATTATCCTATATAAATCTGATTCAGTAAGTCTAATAACTTTTTTGCTCATATAATTATTTGTCATTTCTTGCAAATTCGCTAAATCTATTTGGTATCTTTCTCTTGCAATAGCTCTAAAATCTTCAGGCCTTATGTCAATACCATCTACAGCTCTAGCTAAATTGTTATTGATATAAACTATTTTTTCTCCATTAATAGTAGCAGCAATCCAAAGTATAGAATTTGATTCAAAATTTTGATATTTAAATCTTAAATTTTCAATCTGAGCAATATATTCTTGTATTTTTTCCTCTTCTACACCCATCTTCCTCAGTGCTGCAACACCATCAACCTCACGTTTTGCCTTTAAGTAAGGTCTAATTTGCTCTTGTGAAAGTTCCTTAATAATATGACCTTCAGTGTTTACGGCATAAACAACACTATTAGGTTTAGCACCATGAATGTTCTGTGGGTTATATGAATGCGACTGTAACTCAGTATTTTGACCTTTATACAATTCTGGACCGTTTGGACTCCAACTAGTTCCTTGCTTATAACTTTCTCTGTTAGCAATTGGGTCTAACCCAAAATTACCTCTAATACCATTAGCAGCGTTTTTGTACTCTCCATATTTTTTAGCAACAGTTGTACGATTAAGGTATCTCATGTTATAACTTGTAATCTTTACAAGAGCACCTATTTCATCTTCACCTTCTGCACCAAATACACTAAAGTCAGGGTATCCCTTCATTCTGTTTGTCTCTGGGTTTCTCCTTTTTATGGTTGGAACATTAAGATTTGCCCCAGTTACGTATCCAATGGTAACAAATTTTCCATTACCAATTCTATCTAAAATATCAAAAAACTCTTCTGATGACGCTACTCTTCTCATAACATTAATACTCTTTTAGCCATGCAGCTTTCTGTAAATCTTCAGGAAGTTCATCATTATCTGTTCTATATAACTCTGCTGCGGTTGTACCACTTGCGTCATCTATATTACTCTGGCTATTATAGTCTTTGTCTCCGAATACACTACTTACCTTGGTGATGTCATAATAATCTCCAACGGCATAATGCCCATTAGCACCATATACTACTGAATCTTCATCTAAATGCATAGCCATTGCCTTTAGAATATCACTATCTTTGAATTTTTTTGTTTCCATAATTTATCATATTTTAACCTTATGTTCCTACTTTTCTAACTCTTCCATCTTTAGCGTAATAGAATGTTTCTCCATCTTTTAAAATAATGTTAGGCCAATCTTTTGCATAGCCATGATAGTTTGCTTGCATTGCTCTAACCCACATTCCTGCTCTTAAGACTTTTCTCTCAATAGGAGATAAATCGTCTTGATTATCATATAGCCACTGCATTTCTTTTTCTGAATAAACATGGTCTTGAGGCTCTTCTTCAACTTGCGGACTTGATATTTCCTTCTTTTTACCAAATAATCCGCTTAATAAACCCTCATTAACCAATATTTTGCATACAGATTCTTTAACTATTTTATGTAAGTCACTTTCAGTTAGCCTAATAATTTTCTTTGCCATAATAAGTATACTAATTTGTTATATATAAATAGTAGATAACAAAAAAAATACAGCCATTTCTAGCTGTATTTAAGTTTTTTAAGAAGCTCTCAAATATCATAGCTTATAATATGCTACTATTTTTCAGTATAGTCTTTAAGTTTCTTTTTACCTTTATCAGTAAGGCAATTAATTAACTCTTCTTTATTGGTTGACATTGCATAATCAAAACCCCAGTGTATGATTCCATTGTGAGATATGCTATACATGTCATTTTCATCAAGTGTAGCAGTTCTTAGTTCACCTCCCTCGATAGCATCAAAGATAAATCTATATCTTCCAATTTCATCCCATCCATCAAACTTAATTGTGCGTAATGTGACATCAGTCCCACCCAAATAGGTATCAAGGAAAAAACACTCCTTAAAACAAGGCTCTAATTTATCGAAATTAGAACACGTTTTCAAAAATTCTTTGTAGCAGTCTTTATAATTTATCGGATATTCAAACCCACCAAATGCAGTTTGAAAAATAGCAGCTTGAACAAAAATTGGTAACTGTCTAAAAGGAGTTATAATTCTTTTAAATTTATATTTTTCTTCTTCACTAGAATAATTGACATCACTAAATCCAACTGCGCACAACACCTTATTGTTTTTATTTCTACAATCTAGTGATTTCTCTGATTTAAAACCGACTCGTAGATAAACAACGTGGTTTGTTTTTATGTCACCCCAATCATACACTAATCGCCCTGTTGATAAACAATCAATAGAGTTTTTACCGATTTCTGTTAACTCTTTGGAAATAATTTCTTCTAAGTTTTTACTTTCATTATAAAAACTTTCAATAAAACTTAATTTTTTTTTAGTATTTTCTAGCATAATGATTAATATTAGACGTTTTTCGATGCAAATGTACGAAATTATTTTGAATTAGCCAAATTAAAATTTGTTTTTCTCGTTTTTTTAACATATATTTGCAAATAAAAAAAACATTATGAGTATAATAGCATTTGAAATAAGTGAAAACAAAATTAAAATTGCAGCAGATGGAAGATGTTTAAGTGGTGATGAAATAGTGTGTGAAAATTTCAAAAAAATTAGGAAAATATCTGATTCCCTCATCATTGGTGCCACTGGTTTAGCTGACTCAACTAAAATATTTGAGGCCTTTGTGAATGAAAATAAAGAGACATTTGAAGTTTTGAATAGTGAAACACATGGGATTAAGCTTATGAATGATTTCAAACTGTTTCTAAAGGATTATGGCTACGAAGAAGAAACAATTAAAAAAGAGTTAGGCGGATTTCTTGTGGCAAACAAATATTTTCTATGCGTTTTTTATTATGATAGAACTGGGGGGTATCCTTATACGAGTTTATCTTCTGTCACTCACAAAAAGGGAGCATTCGGGTCAACTCGTGACTACACAACAGCTCTTATAGATGCTAACTTCCCATTAGATGATGCAATTAAAATATCATCAAAAAAATTCACGTCCATAAACGACAACATAACCATGCTTGAAATTGATAAATAATGTACGAATTAGAAAAACTATACAACATATTAACGGTATTCCTAGGTGAATCAAAGAGTGGATATAGCGATGGACAGATGCAATATCAGTTCCCTTGTCCTCATTGTATTGAGAAATATGGATACCAAGAGGCTCGTAAATACAATCTAGAGGTCTCTTTTACGAAAGGAGGGGTATACCAATGTTGGAAATGCAGCTCTGAGGGTGATGACATTATGCATGGCTCGATAAAGAAACTAATAAGGCTATTTGGTAATGAGAAACTATTGGATGAATATGTAAACGTCATTCACTCAATAAGGAATAGCGAACTATATAAACTACATTTCTCAGATTTCGACAAAGCAATCATTGAAAAGGAAGAGTTAAAATTTCCTTCTACATTCAAACTGTTTAAAAAAGACGAAAAAAACCATTATGGTGCTTTAAAATACCTACAGAACAGAGGAATTGGGTGGGATATTATAGAGAGGTTCAAGATTGGTTATACACTTCGTGAGGAAGATGATAAAATGAAAAAATACTCTTATAGGGTTATTATACCTTCATATAACTCTATAGGAGAACTTAACTATTGGGTTGGTAGAGACTATCTGCCTAAGAATCCTAAGTTTGAGAGAACAAAATACTCAAACCCAAAGGCAGAGAAAAAAGAGATTATATTCAATGAGGATAAAATACAGTGGGATGCTGATATAACGCTCGTAGAGGGTGCGTTTGACCACATTGTAGTACCTAACTCCATACCACTTCTAGGAAAGGCTCTAGACAAGGATTACAAGCTTTATTGGGATATAATTACCAAGGCTAATGCAAAGATTAATGTGTGGTTAGATAATGACATTATAGATAATGGGAAAAATATTTATGCATTACTCAATCACGGTAAACTATACAATAAAATAAGATTTATATATACAGATTTAGGAAAAGACCCTAGTGAAATATATGAAAAATATGGATATAAAGGAATTGCTAAATGTTTACAAAACTCAAAAAAAATACCAGAATATGAATTATTTTTCTAACATTAATATATTTATAGATGGTTAAAATGTATAAATATGAGAAAATTAAAAATGACTACTGAACAATTTATAAAAGAAGCTAAAAAAATTCATGGTGATAAATATGATTATTCAAAATCAGAATATAATGGGTCTAAAATTAAAACGTGTATAATATGTCCTAAACATGGTGAATTTTGGCAAATACCATATCTACATTTAAAAGGATGTGGGTGTACAGAATGTTATAATCAAGAAAAAAGAGGTAAAAAAAGGCAACATGACAAAAAATGGTTTATTGAGCAATCAAGACAAATTCATGGAGACAAATATGACTATTCAAAAGTAGAATATAAAACAATTTCCACAAAAGTTTGTATAATATGTCCTGAACATGGAGAATTTTGGCAAACACCAGCATTACATATTTGGTCTAAAAATGGGTGTAGTAAATGTGGAGGAACTAATAAATCATCAACAGAAGAATTTATTGAAAAAGCTAAAAAAATTCATGGTGACAAATACGATTATTCGAAAGTAGAATATAACGGTAATAAAACTAAAGTTTGTATAGTTTGCCCTATACATGGAGAGTTCTGGCAAAAACCTAATGGTCATCTTGATGGTAATGGGTGTCCTAAATGTAAGTCAAGCCATTTAGAAAGAGAACTTAGATTATTTTTAGAAAAAGAAAAAATTGATTACGAAGAACAAAAAACATTTGATTGGCTAAAATATAAATCCAAACAATATTTAGACTTCTATCTTCCAGAATATAATATAGCAATTGAATGTCAAGGAGAACAGCATTTTCAAAAAAGTGGATGGGGCAAAGGAGATAATGGAAAAAAAGTGATTGAAAGAGATTTAAATAAACATAAACTTTGTTCAAAACACGGTATTACAACACTATTTTATAGTAATTTAGGGATTGATTATCCATATAAAGTATATGAAAATAAAAAAGAATTATTAAAAGAAATAAAAAATTGCTAGGCATAATTAATGCCCAGCAAATAAAAGAGATTTTCCTATATTAAAGGTGTTTTGCGTTTCTTTCTACGATTTTTTCAACTAATTCTTTCGAAGAATCGGTAAGATATTCAAAATCATATCGTTTATCATCTTTGGTATAAACTGCATATGGCTTTCCACTTCTCAGCACTCTTATTTCAGATATGTAAATGGTAAAATCACATAATCTACCTTCAAAAATGAGTGCTATTGGATTTTTAAATGTTATTTTGTTCATATTGCTTTTATTTTCTTGGTGCAAAGATACGAAAAAAAAATGGAGTGACCAAATATCACCCCAACTTTTAACACAATTTAATAAATTTTGTCGATATAATCACTAATGTATATCCTTTTACCTTCTTCATCGAAGAGTTTGTAACTAGATATACCATTTTTATTTATAGTCCACTCTACTTTATTATACGGTACGTACTTCTCAATAGAAGACCATGTAATATCTTCTTCGCTATATATTCTAGGCATATGATTTAAAATTTAAAAAAAATTATTAGTCAATCCACTTAAATCCATACAATCGATTCAACCAACCCTTCAAGAACTTTTTCTTATTACCAGTTGCAATAGACTCAAAATACTTTTTTCTTCTATCCCAAAGCTTCTGAAATAACTCCTTCTTATTTGGGTTATCATTAATTGCAGCAATTGTCTTAGGCCCTACTACACCATCATCTTTAACCCCCAATACTCTTTGAGGTAACTTTATGCCATATATTCCACTAGTCCAAACCCAATCTACAAGAAGGTTTGCAATAGATTGGCTCTTTATTGCATCACCACTCCAACGATTCCAAAATCCTTGAATAAAAATAGTATCCCACTGAGCGTCACTAATGTTACGTAAATCATTACAATTTTTTGACTTACCGAAAAATTTTCTAAACGTTGCTAGTGTAACACCTTTCATGGTACAAGTCATACCATCAATGTTACCTGCATAACCACCTTCCCATTTTAGGACGATGGGCTTCAATTTCTTATAACTTGCCATAACTTAATATTTTTACTATAAATATTTCATTAAGCAGTAAATATTGTTTTAATTAATTCATTTTTGTCGGTATAAATTTTTTCTTTTAAAAATGTTTTATACCCTAAATCTGTATAGTATAAAACATTTATACCATTTTTTTTACATTTTTTTAATTTTAATTTATCTAACTTTCTAAGTTTTTTAAAATTTTCTTCCGCATCTATTTTACTAGAAAAAGAAGATGGCTTAAAATGTTGTATACCTTGGCATTCTATTGCAATATTATATTTAGGAAGGAAAAAATCTAATCGTTGTTTTCCTAACCATTTTTGTGTTTTATCATATTCAAACTGTATTTTATTTTCATTTAATAAATTTCTTATTTCTTCTTCTAAATGACTTTCTTTACAGCTAGGGCATCCTTGTTTAGCCTTTAAATGCTTATAAGGAGTTTGCCAGAATTCACCGTGTTTAGGACATATAATACATATTTTGGTATTCATTGTTTTATATTCGACTTTTGAATAATCATATTTATCACCATGAACCTTTTTAAACATTTTAACAATTTTATCAGTATCCAAAAACTTATTTGCACAGTAAGGGCATCCGCAACCTTTTAAATGAGAATTAGGTTCTTGCCAAAAATAATTTCCACAATTGTTACATTTAATTTTCATTTTAATATGTTTGCCTTTGTAAATTGATTCTGAATAGTCAAACTTGTCTCCATGCACTTCCTTTACTTTATCAAAAACATAATTAGAATCTAACATCTGTTCTTTAGAAAGTTTTTCCGATTTACATTTAGGACAGCCATGATGATTTGACTTACTAATATGCGAATTTGGTGTTTGCCAAAATTCACCATGCTTTGGGCAAATTATACACACTTTTTTATTTACCCCATTAAGTTCTGTTTTAGAATAATCATATTTATTGCCATGAAAAAATGTGGCTCTTTTTATAAATTCTTCCATCCCCAAACTTTCTGATTTATTTGCTTTTTCTCTGCTGCATTTAGAGCATCCTCCGTTCTGCAAATGATTATCAGGCGTTTGCCAAAATTCTCCATGAATAGGACATATAATACAAACTTTTTCTTTACAATTTTTATACTCTACTTTTGAATAATCATACTTATCGCCATGTTTTTTAATAGCTTTTTTTACAAAAATTTCTTTTTTATCCATACTTAAAAGTTTTAATTCATTAAATAAATATTTGTAAAAATGAAAAAATTTTTATATATTTGCAAAAATATGTATATGTTATGAAAAATATTAAATTAGTTATACATTGTGCCGACATCCATATAAGGTTAAATCAAAGAATGGAAGAATATGTTAATGTTCTTGACAATTTTATAAAAAAATGTAAAGAAATTACAAAAAATTATGAAAGAAAAGAAATAAGAATTGTAATTTGTGGAGACTTACTACATAGCAAAAATCAACTTAGTCCTAGTTTGATTACAATTGCTAGCTTTTTCCTAAGACAATTGGAAAAAATCGCTACCGTCATTGTAATCGCTGGAAATCATGACTTGGTTGTAAATAATACTTCTAAAATTGATTCTATAACGGCACTATTCGACACAGCAAACTTCCAAGACTGTAAATTCTTAGATAGTATGCTAGGATATGAAAGCGGCTTTGTTGAGGATGATAATGTGGTATGGTGTTTGTACTCTATATACAGTGGATATAACCCACCAAACTTTAATGACTTGACGGTATATGATAAACCAGTCATAGGTCTTTATCATGGAATGATTGTTGGTGCTTCACTCAATAATGGCACTGTTGTTGATAATGGCGTTGAAGGCAGCTTATTTGATGGATGCACTTGTGTTATGGCTGGGGATATTCATAAACGACAAGTTCTTAAGCGTGGTGATGTGGATATTGTATATCCAGGTTCTCTAATTCAACAGACATTTGGTGAAACTGTTTCTCAACATGGATTTGTTGTTTGGAATATAGAGAATATGACACATGAGTTCATTGATTTAAAAACTGAATATGGACTATACAATATTGAAATAGAATCTCTTGAAGATTTCGATGAAGATAAAGAAAAGCTGATTAACTTTTGATGTTAATCAGCTTATTTTGTTTCATAAAGCTCGACTGAATTATTATCTACATGTTTAAGTTTTATTTTAATTTCCTTACCACTATTATCTTGTTTGAATATGACACTACCGTTAGACTCTGTTGCCAATATCATTGACATGGTTAAAGTTACCTTGGTCTTCTTTTTGTCGACATTATATGAAATAGGGGACATATCAGTAATTACTGACCAAGGCTCATAATTTCCATTTTCTTTTGAAGTTATATTAAACGTGATAGAATTGCCACTAATGTTATGTTTACCCAATTTAAATATATAATTGCGCTCCCTAAATGACTCATAATCAGGCTTTAATGTTATTTTATATTCATTCTTCCTCAAATCCTTAAGAAGAATGAATCCTTCTTTTGTTAACTTTTTCTTATTAGCCTCAATGAAAATTTTATTTTTTTCAAAAACATAAGCATATATAGCATCTTTATTAGATACATATGTTATGTTAATAGATTTGTTGGAATCTATTGACAATGCATATGCATTATCAACAGATTCACTTAAATCTATCTCATAAGTTTTTCCAGTTCCACTAATACTAATCATTTTTATTTTGAAACATATTGAATATCTACAATTGCTGTAGAAGGAATCATTTGTGTTAGGTAATTCATAACAATATCATCTAGATACTTGAGTTCACATTGACCTTGCTCGGAATACCATTTCTCGTGTAAGTTAAACTTAATTGTGAGCCTTTTGTTATTCATTATCTGATTTGTGACCTCATCTACTGGGACTGAATATGTGTTATCTCCGCATTTATATTCAACTTCAGTCATTCCGCTATAAGGGTATGATTTACCTAAAATATTTTCTTCATCTGAAAGTATGTAACTATCAACTGAAATTTCATCATTTAAGTACTTATACATTTTACCAAGCTCTTCGATTTTTTCTCTATCTTCTCCATAGAACATAACGGTTTCACATATATACTTACCATCACCATTTTTCTCACCTTTTTTGTAATAAGTTCCAAAATAATGTACCTTAGTGTCGGCAGAAATAAATGGAGTATATTGTTTTACTAATTCGTTATCCTCGATTAAATGACTAAATCCAATATTCTGTATTTCATTATCTAAATCTACGAAGAAACTTTCATAACACCTTTCATCAAATAGGCTTTCGTCAATTGGATTTTTGAATAATCTCTTGAAATAAGTGAAATATTCATGTCCACTATCATAATTCATATTACCATTATGAGGGTTATTTCCTTCATAATAATTTTTTATGGTATTTATCTTGATATATTCAGGGTCAGTTTCCTTTAATGCCCTCCATCCATTATTATCTGAATCCTCACTATCATTTACATTTGCAATTTTGTCAGAATAATAAGGATTATCAATAATAAAGTAATTGGTTAATCCTTCAGATGGTAAAGCATCGTCCAATATACAGAAAGTATCTATGGTGTAATATCCATCGGCATCACCTTGACACATAAATGAATTATCAGAATTAATATACGCCTTTACCTCAAATCCACTTGGTTTGTCATCCAAACTTGTTGAGCCACTATATCCGTCTTTATTGTATACAAATATTTCATCTGTAAAGAATAAATCATCACCAACTTTTATATACTCATCATTCTTAGTGAATAAAATATATCTAGATGGGTGGTCATTATCCCCACTATATTCGTATTTAATTGGATATACTTTACCATTAATCAATGCGGCATCTTTTTCAATATGTGAAACATAATACACTTCCCCATATTTAAGGTTTTCCATAGGGGTCGATACTAGTTCAGCAATATTATCTACCCTTTTAACATTTCTAACTGTTTCCTTGTATATTGGGTGGTTATCAACCAATGACCCATCATCTTCAGTTCTACCACTTTCCTCATAACATGTATATGCAATATTGTCATTAACATCAAATTGGAAATTATATCTAGTTCCACCACTATGTTCTACAGTTTTAGCTAGCCAACCTCCATCCATTTGGAAATAAGGGTTTCCGTCTAACTGTTCATCCTTATTGAAATTAGGATATAAATATCTTCTCAATACTGGTTCGTTTGTTTCGGCAACTCTAAATGCTGATTTATCATCACTAGTAACTTGCTGTGGGTCGCATGCTGTTAGACTGTCAACTTTTATATAAGGAGTATTTGCTGACAAATACTCATATCTGTAAGATACAGGTAATCCTTGGTATGATACATAGTTTGATTGTGCTCCATACTTTGTATAATTGGATGTTGACCTATAATCATATACTATGGCTTTTGTAGAGTTAATCCAATCAATGCGATACATCTGATGTATGGCATCCCACTTTTCTTCAATACGTCCAGTGAAAGATGAATACTCTGTTATCTCATAATCTGGTTCTAACCCCTCACAATCTTGCCTATATTTAGGCATACTATCAACCCATTTTTTACTACGTAGACCAAACATACCTAGAATCATTTCAATGCCTTCGACTGTACCTTTATGACGCCAGATATATGGAGAATTAATTGCCATTCTACGCATAAACTCATTATTGCCATCTAGATATGTATATGGTTTTTCATTAGAATATGACTTAATTCTATTTTTAACACTAGATGTTCCTTTGTCACATGGGTCAACATATGTGTTTCCAATTCCTTCGGCAGAGATAAAATAATATTGAGAACCACTATATTGACAAGTTTGTATACCATTACCGCCATTATCACAGCAAGTTATAAAATACCCTTCAGGATAATCCAACAACTCTTTTCTATATGGTGTAACTTCTGTCTTAGCATTTTGAATGAAGTGTCTGATAAACTTAGTGTTTGAATTACCATTTAATTGGAATTGTTCATTATAGTTTTCGTCTGAAATTACAATCTTATTATTATTTATATCTTTTTTATAATTTCCATATTCGTCAATTTCAAACTCCTTGAGGTCATAAGGATATATTAGGCACACATCCCAACCATCATTTTCTACCTCATCAATTAAGAAATAATTAGGTATGTTGCTTCTTTCATCATATGTTACCCTATCATTATTTTTAATGTTGTTTATATACGATAAGATTTCATCAAACTCTCTAGCAAAAACCCTCAATGCTTTCTGCATTTTCTCGCCACCATGAACAAATTCTTCTTCATCCCCATAAGTAAATTCACGAGTATATGTCCAGTCAAAGTTTTTAATCGCTTCATGCGTCATTGACCTATATAGGTTATCCGTGAAATATTCATCGTAATAAGCGCCTATTTCAGCTAGCCTACTAGTGTAATCGTTGAATCCAAATGAAGTAGCATCTATATTATATCCACCATAAGACGTAGGGAAGATAAACTCTTCCATTTCTCTATAATAACCCCTTTCATTATCATGTATAACTGAAAATACTGACTTATATTTAGGAGTTGTATTTCTGTTTAAAATTAACTTTTCAAAATTGTCACATTCATTATAGAATTCAGATAAAACGCTTTGTGATGGTCTTATGTGTTTTCCAAATGAAGTTATATCATTAGACAAATATATTACCTCATTTCCATCACCAACCCAAGCTTCTATTTTAATACTGCCATTTATCTCAATGTCTGAAATCTTATTTCCTATACAGAATTCACCTTCTATGGTGCTTTTCCAAGAAGTAATTGGTGTACCATTTTCATCATCCCCATCAATTATTTCATAGTTTTTAAATCCATCTTCAGCAAAATATTTCAATGCCTTTGCGTCAGTTGGTTTTTTCAAAGAGTGCATATCAATTCCAAATGGATTCGATACAATTGTATAATCACTACCTCCAAGTATTACACTTTCCTCAACTTTTTCAAAGTCTGATGTAACTCCACTAGTATAATATGCATTTATTGGGGTTTTATTATTAGATTCGTCTAATTCATACGCAACATATAGCTCTCCAGGAAATCTAGTCAATACGTCATTGATTGATGCACGGAACATTTCGGTCAAAGAACCATAATATACAAAATCACAAAAATCATAATAGTCTTGCTTTAGTACTATTTTAACATCATTCTGGTCTTCAAACTCGCTAGTCATACCACTAATTGTCTCAAGAGTCCAAGTATCACCACTTTCGTTTTCCTTCCATTTTGTCTTATTATACTGGTTAGCAACCTTACCATCATTTCTTACTGTGATGATAAAATTACTACTCTTATATATTGGAACTTGACCAGGTGAGAACTGGTTGACGCCACCAATAGTAGTGATGTCACGTTCCCATATTGTACCGTCTGAAATAGTCTGATGATTCTTTTTCAGAACGTAATTTGAATGTGATTTTATAAAAGCCATGTTCTTTTATTCTATTTTGTCATTAATTGTTTGACTGAAATCAATACTGTTTTTCTTATTCTGCTTAACCTCATAAACTGGATTACCAGTGTATTGGTCTTTAAGTGTAAAGTGCTCTGCTTGATGATAGATTTCGTTCTCATTGTTAAATGTTGTAACAAGACCGTTGTCCAAGTCTCTCAACTGACTATTCTCTAGCATGTAACTGATTGTATCAGCATCATGTGTTGTAAGTTCAATGTCAAGCTGTATAGGCTCAAAGAAAGTGTTTACCAACAATATCTTCTGAGTTGGTTTGCCTATATATGGAAGAGCATTCTCCTTGAATGTTGGCGCTGATGAAGGTGATACGGTAACAAATATCAAGCTAGAACTATCCTCATAACGATATGTATATGACTTGTCGCTAGAGCTATTTGGCGCTTGAACTACTGGTTCGCATTTGTTATTAGATGTAATGATTCTGTAATAGTTTTCTCTATTACCATTCTCATCTAAATAAATCACCCTATATCCAACAAGTTCATTGTTTTTTCTAGCCTTTGTACTAATACTTGCATTTTGTATTTGTGTCGTATCTAATACCAATCCCCTAACATTAGGAAATGCCGTTAGATTACCAACATCAGTAATAATAGCCTCAATCTCTTTTGGTTTAATATAAACCGTATAGAACCCTTTCTTATTAAACTCACCAAGAGGCAATTGAAGGTTGTACATACCCTCAATATATTCATCTACATCAGTATCTTCTTGTTCTCTTTTTGCTTGAGTTAAAATACTTGAATCTAAGTGTTTAAATTTACCGCTTGAAAGAGAATCATAGCTTCTTGTCTCATGATATACAAAAGAAATATCCACCAAATTAGGTATATCGACATTAGCTATATGGATAGGAATTACAGTGCCATATGCTCCGATACTCATAATATTTTGTTTTATTATTTAATTTATTATTTTCCTCAACTTTCCATTATTTTGAAAAAATTTAAACCATATTGTTCCAAAGCCTCTAGGCTTGTAACTTCACCAAGTTTTAAATGCTTCTCAAAAGCAGCATTTATTCCTCTGTCTATATAAATATCTGAGTCCACATTTTCTATGCTAGAAACACCAAATCTATATTCCTCCCTATATGTTGGGAATACTTGTAAGTTATTGTGTGTTGCCATTTCCTCTGGATACTTCTCTCCAAATGTATCACCATTACCACTGAATATATTGATTTCAAATTTAAAATCTGCCATAGGCACTGAATATTCAGTCTTATATTGTGACTCATTGACCCTTGTTAGGTCTTGTGTAAGAACGTAAACATAAATTGGATAACTTACACTGTGGTTACATGGTTTTTTCCTTTTTGATGGTAATATTGAGTTCTCGTCTTTTGGCTTTTTGAGGTAATATTCCCAATTTGTTTTAACAAATCTAACAGTTTCAGTGTATTCTACACCATAGTTACCAAATTTATCACCTCTAGGCTCAGATTTAGATGCCAAATTATATTGTTTACCTTCTTTTCTAGATAATGTTGCACCAACATAGTATGTAATATCACAGTATATATCATCATACATATATTTGGTTTTACCACTTTCTTCTAATGTGTCTTTAACTTCAGTTGCCAATTGAATTGCCTTTAAAGATGTATAACCTGAAGGTGTGCTATATTTTTCAGAACTATTGTAGTCATATATATATCTAACATCATCACTACCCAACTCAGCATATCTTATTGTATCATTAACGATATTACCGTCATAGTCTTTATAATAGAATGTCATTTTTGTAATAATATCACCAACAAAATAATTTCTTTTATTATAGTCATTGATAATATCATCCATATCATCCTTTGTTTGGCTGAATCTTTGTATATTAGCCGTATTTCCTACTTGATAGATTAATTCTAGCTCAGTTCCTTGTGGTGGTTGGTGGGCAGTTGCACCACTAGTACCAACAGCCCTTACATCATATATACCTTCAATGGTGTTACCAACGTCATCTGTCAATACATTATATAATCTAATGTCTGAAAGTTTAGATACTGTTTGACCAGTTATTTCATCAACACTATATATTGTAAATATACTGTGTTCATCATCTAGTATTGGCTCTATTTTTATTATATTATTGTTGTCCTCAAATATACAACTTGGTATTTCATAACCTTCTAATGTATAGTTATCTAGTACAACAATAACAGACTTGTCATTATAAAACTTCACATCACCATTTATACAATACAAAGTATATCCATATTCATCAACAGTATATCCACTTACTTTATAATATTCGTTTCCATCAATTTCGTAAGAATCTTGTGTTTCATCTGTTCCTAAATTATATACCTTTCCATGATATTCTATATAATAAATGTGATTTAGCCTTTCATGCCTTTTAAACTGCATATAGTTTTCAATGTTAAAAAGCTTGCCACTGCATTTTTCCACAAAATTAGCATTCTCAGATAAAAAGAATGGAAAATAGAATAATCCATTGTCTTTAGCAGGGTAGAAATCAGCAAATATTTTCTTTCCGTTTACAAATGTATATGGTGTATCAGTTACATCTTCTCTAAAAACCAAATAAGTGTTATCCTTCAAATATGTGTTACTTTGGTCATATTTTCCGAATTCAGTTTCCTTGATTTCATATAACACGCCATCAATTAAAATCCAACCATTTTCACACGTTGTTAATGGATAAATTTTTGTAAGTTTTTTCTTTATTTCATTTTTGGCATCATCAATTGAACCAGCTCCTGTATGTTTTATATTGTTTACATCATAAGTATAATATGTTACAGCAGAAACATAAAATTCATTTTTATTATTGTATGTTTTTTTATTTTCACATCCTTCTGCATTGCAGTCATATTCATGCATTATATACCTATCAGTATAAGAAGTCCATCCAGATTCAATTTTTTCCATATATTCAGGATTAAAATCGAATCCTAAACTATCCCCACTAAGATACATAGAATTACCATCCATAGTTACCACAGTTCCACTATGTGTATTTGCACTATCTCCATAATGTGCAACCCTATAGTCTTTACCAAGCTCATAGTTTGTAGAAAATATACTAAATTCTCCAATATCATCAATAGATAACTGTAGCTCAGTTGGCAAAATGATAGTAGGCATTGAGCAAGGTTCATTTATTTCACTAAGTATCTTATTTTGTATTTCATTGTACCAAACTTTCATTTTTTCATATATTCTATCACCACCACGACCAAAATACTCTTCACAATCAGTGCAACTAGTAATGCCTTCTGCATTGCAATCCCAGAGTTCGGTCATATCGCTTTCTAAATGAAAATTTGCTTCAATTTCATAATATAACGATTCTCTATCGTTAAACCATTTTAGCCACTTAATAACATCAGGGTAAAACAACACATCTTTTTTCCAATAATCTCTATATTCCATTGGAATTGTAAAAGATGGAACAACATTATCACATATCCACTTAAAGAATCCTACATCATATACATCAGTCATTGCCATTCTATCGCCATTAACTTCATCGTGCGCTTCATTAGGGGTCATTGTTGAATGTTTTTTCACATCTTTATCATATATTTGAACTTCAACCCTACCACCTTTATTGGCAAATTCCTCATCCAAATCAAGATAAGTCTGTTTGTCATTACCATATATCATCTGGTCAGCATACTTTGTTAATGACTCATAATTATAATAATCTTCAGCACTAGTATAAACCCTATTGCAATGGCTATATTGCTTAAGCAAATTGTAGTATTCTGTAAAAAAATAATACCATTTACTCAAGTTCTCGAATGAAATAACAAAACTACATTCACCACTTATGCAAGGTCTGCACCCACCACTAAAACGTAATTCATCATATGACGAACTACCGCAATTACTGCAACCGCTATTTGTTTCATAAAGGCTACCATAGCAATGGCATCCATCAACAAGATAATATGTTTCTGCTGATTGTGGTCTTCCATCTTTACCCAATTCACTTGGTGCATGGTTCACAACAATATTAACTGGAACCATACCCCAATTGCTAGTATGTTCCCAATCTCTTTCTTTCAAATGGGTATCATCAAAGAAATACAGCTTATTATCCAAATAAGCTGGCCACACACTAGGCAACCTAGATGTCATCGGCTCTAATGATATTTGTTTTTGGATTATTCTCATTCCGTTTCTATGTTAAATGCGTTCTTATTAAACTGATTTTCATTGATGTTTATAATTGCCCTCTCTTGCAAATTATGCTTAATGTCATTGAGTTTCCTTCTTTGCTCTGGGTCTTTTGGTTCTCCAGTTGTTTGGTTTATTTCTATTCTCTCGTCAGATTCGTTTGCAATTTTCATTTCAAACAAATTGAGATTTATTGTTCCGCTACTATCTTGTTCAACGTATCTACTATCAAATACATAACCGTATTCTTCCTTTTCAAAGTCATATACTGCATATAATGGTATATATCCTTGGGCATATACATATGATAAAGGTGTACCACTCAAAAGCTCTTGAAGGTCAGTATTGCTAGATAGTTTTAAAGCGTGGTGTGGATACATCTTATTATATCCAGTTTGTCCACTATATTCTCTGTTTCCACTCCAATGCATTGGAATAATGAAAGGTATCATCTTACCAATTCCTGCGTGGTTAAATTCAATTTTCATATAAATAGGTTTTGGGTGAAGTTTTTCAGCATATTCCCTAAATATATAAGCATAAAATCCTTCTGAAGAAGTATCAGTTACATATTTGTTATCTACCTCTAATCTAGAACTTATTCTATGATTTTCATCGATTATTATTTTTGATGAATCTGCTTTATCATTATAGGTAATACTACCATATTTTCTTTCACCTAAAAATTCAGTGAGCACTGATATTTTATTAAGTTTAGTAAATTTAGTATTATCAATTTTTTTATTACCATTTAAAGCATCGTGAACAATAAATCCTGAATTATTTGTTAGGTATTTTGGTTCACTAACCATGCCAAATTCATATAGATTTTTTCTAGAGTTGTCAATATATTTTTTGAACAATTTATGCTCATCAACAAATATACAAGAAGTAGCTAGCAACGACTGTGTTTGTGGGTCAGTACTATCATAGAATGACACCCTAGCAAACGATTTAGCCACGTTTGACCTTTGGTAATATATATCATCATTTGTAAAGTACAATAATCCCATTAAGTCTGATGTTTGCTGCAACGTATCACCACTCTCTGACAATATATTCCTATATGGGTAAAAATCAGTTATAAACCAGTTATCAACACTTGGGTTAGCTGTATCTGCGCTGTAATTTAATTGATTATACCCATCATTAACTTTCCATGATTCCAAATTTCTAGTTCTGAAATGGAAATTAAGATTTATCTTATATATTGGTTTAAATATCGTTCTAGAACCTTGATATTTACCACCCCTTTGTATTGTTCCATCATTGTCATAATACCCATAAACGAATTTTGGCGTATATATGTCCTTTTCCATATCAACAATTGGATTTATTGCTTTTTTCTTTTGGTATTCGAAAAAGTCTCTAGTAACAATATCGTCTTGTTGTATGTTGTCAGCAACATTCATACTCAAAGATAATGGTATGTGTATATATCCGCTATCTACATATATTTTAAGGTCTTTGAATAAATCATAAAAATCGCTACTTGACTTAGGCGTTTCTGAGCTTCTAAATGCCAAGTCTTCAGTTATTTCTTCCTCACCTAGTACTTTGTTTTTAACTTGTAAGTCAAATGTACTCTGTTTTTCAACTACATCCCTACAAATTTCCTCAGAAATGAATCTGTCAAAATCATCAGTAAAATCAGTGGTATTTATAAACGGTTTGCATATATATAAAGAATTACCAATAATTTCTGTTATTATAAATGTATATCTATTTGGTAAATCTATATATGAATATAATAACTCAATAACTTCACCAGTTTCGTTGTCTCTAATTGATTCATCTAATATTATATACTTTTTTCCATTTATGATGATACCATCGTATTGTTTTATAGGATATGTTGCATCAACTGCTGGGCGTACTCCTTCAGACAATGCGCTTGTATCTCCACTCATTATTCTTCCATAGCGTTTAAGTTGATACTCACCACCATTAACTGACACAATTTTCATTGGAACTCTCTCATCACCAATAAGAACCATACAATCGACACTAGCTGTCTTTCCACTAACGTAATCTATATCGTATTCGTTATTGTTAATAACAACTTTATCGCAAATGTTTTTTTGAACCAAATATTTTTTACCGTTAAAGAATACGAAATTTTCATCATCTTTTGCATTATAATCTTTACTGTTATAAACCAATGATTTATGCTTTTCATTACTAGTATCAATAAGTTCAACCTTCTCACCTACCTTCAAAGGAGAATATATGTTATTCATATTGATGGCAATTTCGTTTCCACTGTTTGCATTCACCATGTCGTATTCCACTTTGAAATATGCGTCATCTTCTTCAACATATACAAATGCAATTGTGTTTTTCAACTCATCCAATAGCTTTACACCGTGCAAGTCATAATGTTTATTATCAATTTTATTTCCTTCTTCTTTTGATTTTTCATAGTTGTCTTGTGGGTTTTCATTTCCACTATCATATGCAAAATAAACATCATATTCTTTAGGTTTTAGATTGTATTCAATTCTTTCGTCATCCAATGTTCCACCACTAACAACATACAATGGAATCTCACATACAAAGTTATATGAGTTTTCACCTGTAATGTTTCGTTTAATTTGGCAATAATGGTTTTTATACTTTATGTAATAATAGTATTTACAAAAAGAAATTTTACTAAACTTTTCTGTAATTTCTCGTTGTTTAGTTAAAGAAAATTTGGTAACTTTTTTATATTTTTTTGATTGTTTCTCTGGATGGTATTCGATGCTACTACAGTTAGTTATGCTAGATGCGTTTAATGCATTTCCATTATCACCAAATTTGAGTATGCCATTAGTGCCTTCGTCTTTATCGTAAATGTACTCATTTCCATCAATGTATACTTTTCCATCCTCAATCCAATAAACGGTATCAACCATTATATAGTTTCCAGATGGTGTTGCTTCAATATATTCAGATATTTTGTCAGTTCTACTTTCATTATAATTAAGAAGATTATCAATATAGAACTTCCCATTATTTTCGTAAAAATATTTTCCATTTATTTTTACATAATTATAATCTATTTTTTTACCGCCTCTATTAACAGAATAATCATATGTAGAACCACTATATATTTTATATTTTTTTTGTTTGGCAACCACGAATCCTTGTCTAATTACATCATGAGCTTCTACAGATAATAAACTATCTGAATTAACTATAGAACTCTTAGTTGGTAATGCCTTAAACTTCTCAAGATGATAGGCAGTATCTGTCACACCGCTAATAAATGAAAGGTCAGGGGCAAGATATTTCTCGCTCCATTCCAACTCACTCTGTTTGAAATTATCTTTACCTAATTTAACTTTGTATCTTAACATTCTATATCAGATTCTTTAACATAATTATCTTCTTGTATAATATCAACTGAAGCTCCGTCTACATCATCATCTGAATATAGCCAGTATTCATCGTGTGGGTCTTGCCTTCTAACATAGATGTCAAATCTTTTGTTTATATAGAAAGCACCATTTGTATATGGATATTCCTCAACAGAATCATCACTCTTGTTAAATCCATTATTTAATATGTTACGCCAGATTACCCTACATGTTCCATCCTTTAATACTTTTGCGTAGCTAGGGCATCCTAGGTTATCCATTTTGAACAATTTATAGTTATACAACTCTACTTTACCATTTAAATAATCAATAATTGCTGGCTTATCTGTTTTTTCATCAAAAACATTACAAGTGAACACCCTATAGTTATCGTTTCTTCCATTAATTGCAACTAGATTGTAATACTTATCTTGAAGGCTATCATATAGTATTGCTTTATCACCAACACTAAGGAAATGCTGCTCTAATGTAGTAAACTGATATACATTATCTTTTTCTTCATCTTTTTTCATTTCCCTAATAGTTAAGAAATCAGGCACCATCGTCTGTAGTTTATCAAATGTTTTTATAGGTATTTCATAATGAGGATTATAATAATATCCTTCTTTAAAAAGGTTACAAATATATCCGTTTGAGCTTGCTTTTACTTCAAATTCATCAGATGTATCATAATCATCACGAACTATTTCGTCTGTAACATAATGTTGGAAATATTCATTAGATGATGAATTCACGCTTTCCCTTTGTGCGGTATTAAATCTATGCATGATATAATCTATATGCCTTTCAATAGCATTATATCCATCATAATAGCACAAATCGCCATAAAAATGTTTATCCATTTCATACCAAACCTCATTATTATCTATAAGCACTGTTTTTCCACTTTCTGTTTTATAACTTCTATCTGTTCCACTACTATGTTCATCTTCGTCTTCGTTATTAGCATAGTTGTTCAAAATGCCATCAATAATAAATCCACTTGGCGTTTCAGTATTAGTATCACTAACATTGGTTATTCTGTGTATACTATCAATGTTAGTTCCATAATTGGATTCATATGATGTTTCAATACCACATGTAATTTTACCAAATGCATGAGAAAATTCTACATTTGAATCTCCTATTTCAGACGTTTCCCAACCATCAGCATAATCATATCCGTACCATTCTTTATATCCTTTATTATTCTTAATAAACGTCATATAAATACTAGTAAGTGGTCTTCCTAAGTTATCATGCAAATTAGATATATCAATATCATCAGTAAACACTATTTCACCGATGTCATCTGTATAGATATTCTTGGCAAATGCAAGTCTGCTAACATGGCTTTCAAACTCATACTTATGGTCTTGATATATTGACAGCATTGTTTCGCCAGAACCAATGTTAAGCATGTCAACGTTATCATTCTGTTTTCTATATATTTCATATTCAGAAGATGTGTCACCGCTTGCAAATTTAAAATTAGGTAACTTTGAGAATATTCTTATATAATAATCACATTCAATATCTCCGACAACCTTTTTGTATGATATGTTTTGTGCTGTTACATCAACGTTAACGTACTCATTATTCACAATATAGTATATTGTGCCATTCACTAAATCGTTGGATTCACCAGTTACTTCTCGCATGAATTTTCTAGTGCTTGAATCGGTTCTAAATCTTCTACCTCCAATTTCTAAATCTTCTGTTCCCCTTAGTTGACCTTTTGTCAATTTAATCCATTGTTTGCTTATCTGTGCTGTTGAATTAAATACGGTGAAGATATAATCATCAACTATTTCACTAACTTCAGCATTATCCAATATTTTCTCAGTAAATGTTTCGACAGTAGTACTAGATACTACACCAGAAGCTTCTACAAATTCTGTTTCGCCACAATCTAAAGACATCTTTCCTTCTATGCCCAACCTAGTAAATTCGTCTTGAGCCTCTTGTTTAGTATTATATCTTTCAGATATTCTATTATTACCTTTATCTACAACCCAATATTTGTAAGTGGTATATGTTTTATATATGTTAACATAGTCACCTTTTGACAACCCATGCTTTGCTACACTATACATTACTAATTGTGTTGTACCGTTGTCAGCCTTAGTATTCTCGTTGAAATACGCTGTTTTCAATGAATTAAGTCCATTTGCGCTTTCAATAATATCTGAGAAAGGACTTGCGGAATCTGATGGTGTGTATGATGAACTAGGGTATGTAATACAATAGTTCCAGTTTTTTTCAATCCTATTTCTAAATTTATTATAACGTGGTAAAAATGTATATAGGTCACGACCTGGATACATATCAACAAAATCACCACCACTCATATACATAATTGGTCTCTCAATCTCCAATTCAGTGTTTCCACTAAAATCTGCATAAGATTTAATTTTCGATTTATTTTCAAAGCCAAGCCAACCATTATATTTTTTTATTAATTTTTTTCTTCTGCTTTCTTTAAAGATGTCAATATCATCATATGCATAAAGATGTAATGCAATTAATCTAGCATGATTTTCAACTGGTGCTGTCACTGGAAAACATACTTTTTCTATAACACTATTTCCTTTAACATCACGCATTAAATCTGTGATTGTATTAAAGCCTTCATACACCATATCATCATCTGGTAATTTACAAACAGTCTTAAATGTGTTACTTCTGATTAAATGGTTGTTGAAAATATCAATACCGCAATGATATACAAAATTAGTTGTTGTATTAGATAATTGTGTGTCTCTAATGGCATTTGTTGGAGGATTAATTTTATCACCATCACCATCATCACCTAAAACGTAAAGATTATCTGTATAAATAGAAAAATCTGTTATATTGTCTTCTATAGTTCCATTGCTATCAAATTTATGTGATGTGCGCCCCGCATAATGTAATGTGTTCCCACTCCAAAATTCCATTGTCTTTGGTTTGTATGTGACACCACTAAAAAGCCTATTGTCATCTTCACTCTGTACCCCATAATTAATAAAAGACACACCACTGCTACCCTCATTCTTAACAATTTCTGTAATTTTATTGAAAAGAATGTTAGAACATATTGGGTTAACTTGGCAAGTCAACCTTATAATATTACAATTCTCCCTCTCTTCCGTATACTGGTCATATTGACTAATAACTTCAGCAACGTCATTCAAAGGTAGAAGTTTTTTTCTACCCTTGAATTGTACGTTTAGTCCTTCACTAGTATTTGAAGAGACTTTGCTATCAAATCCTTGCAAAAATATTTTTGTATCCATTTAATATTTTAACTTAATTCTACAATAGATTAGCATTTGTTGAATAATTACCTGGGTTATTCCCAATAGGGTCTTGGCTAATTAATTTTATTTTAAAGTTTGTCAATTTATAAATAAAATTTGAAGTAGTTGTGGCAAACAACTCTACTGGCACCACATCTTTATCTCTAGACCACTGAGGGTCTGCAAGTATACCCATATCTGATGGCCATGTAAGAGTAAACCTTACAATTGAGAAATTTCCATCTTCGAATTTTAAGACATCAGATGGAGACACCTCAAATATTTGATTGTTTTTGTCTTTAAACTTAAATACATATGAAGTTGTTTCGTAATCAGCAATTGTTTGATTTTGTCTGTTTTCTATTGAAGTACTAGCCCTTTCATCTAATTTCATATCAATAGTTAACGTTTGCTCAAGTGTACTACCACTCTTTTTAACATATGTTAAAGGTCCATCTTCACCATTTATTGGTAGCGCCTTTTTAAGATACACTGTACGACAGTCAAATAAATCGGATGTTTGAAGGCTTCTAATATGCCTTACTAGATTGTCATCATCTGTATACCAATACTCTCTATCAATCAATACAGTAAACACACTAGCTTTAGTATCGGTTCTATCATTATTCAAATTTATTGTCTTTTTGTCAAAAACAATATTACTGAAATCGTCATCATCAGAAACTAACCAATTGTCATTCTTTTTGAAAAAATGTCCTAGAACTTTAATACCAGATTTTGTTCTGTACTCATCCTCTCTACTTAAACTAACACCTTCTGGCATATAAACATCTCTAGTCATACCCATAAACCAAAAGTTAATTGGAGTTTTAAAATCGCCATTTTTTAATGTTATTGTATTAATTGCGTCATTTAAAGCTATATTATCACCATATTTCCCTCCAAATTCATTGTCTGGATTACACGTTTTCAAAAATCCAATACCATCAATATCTCTATCAGTAATATATGGTAATACCTGTATTAATTTTGGCGTTTTTGTGTGTACATAGAACCCACCACATGAATATGGTTTAATGATAAATCTTATAGAACCAGTTTCAGCAGTGAAACAAATATATTCTGAAATTGAACTATCTCCTGATGGTTTATATGTTATATTAGCATAACCTTCACTAGTCTCGCTAGGAGTCATAATTTTTATTGGGTTAGTCCAATCGAAATCAATACTAATTCTTTCTCCAGCACTAGTTTCTGCTCTAATACCACCATCATCAGTTATAGATGATTTCATATTATAAGAACATGATGCAGTCTCATATGTATAGAATGTTGATTGTGGTAAGTTTCCAACATCGATAAATCTTTTAGTAGGATATGGAACTTTTGTAGTTTGTGCAGTTCTCCCACTATCTGATTCTGTATTCTGAACAACATCATCCCTATTAAAGTCACCATTATACCAACTATCACCGCTACTATGGTCAAATGGATAATGATAAACATAGAATGGATTTATAGGGTCGTTTATTGCGTCAGTACCATATCCATGTCTTTGTTGGTTTTTAAAATCTAATTCTGATTCATTACTATCAGGACAATTAGTATAATAATCCAATCTCTTGTAGTTAAACAATGACCAATACAAGTGTCTCAAATCAATATCATTAAGCAATGATTCGTAATATTCCTTAATCAATGGATTCGTTTCTTTTTCTTTATCGATTTCCGCATTAAAGCCAAATGCTTGCCCATTATTATAGTTTACATTCCATCTACCCCATTTTGGGCAACAATCTGCTGTTATACCACTATCACTATTCCAATCACAAGCCCAATCACCTTTCCATTTATGATAATATGTTACAGCATCGTCAAATGTGTAGTACTTTTCATTTGGTTCTTTAACAATACCAGGTATTAATGTAGGAGAAGAGTTAAAGTTAACATCATCCTTTGCATGTGCGCTTCCATCTAAAATTTCTCCATGATAAAGTTGAATGTTATTACGATGGCAGTTAGGGCATTCCTCAACTATTTTCATTTTTGGATTTCCATCTTCATCAAGGACTTGTTCATTATTTTCATCAAGTTCTGGAATCTCACGAAATACATCTTTACCCTCATATCCACAATCTAAACATTTATGCGCACAATCATATTTGTATGTATATTCAAGACGTTTATTAAACGTTGCTGCTGAGTATTCCACATCTTCATCAGGAGATGTATAATTAGCAGAACGTGTATGTGCTGATATAACATTATAATCTTCATCGTAAGACATTTCAATGCCGTTATAAGTCCATCCACTTATACGTCCACCTTTCCAAACAACGTCTCTATCTTTATTTGTATACATGCTAAAGTTATCATTGATTGAAGGGGCCATTATAATAAAATCAAAATCAAATCTTCTATCCACAAATAATGCCCTTAAATAAGGTTGTACCTTTCTTTGTTCATTACCACTTACAGTTTTTAAAGTTTGAGTACCTGCACTATACGAATACACGAAATTGTTTATAGTATTTTCTATGTCTTTACCTTTTTGCTTTGGCTCGCCACTACTTAAACTATTTGACATAGGACTTACTGACGCAAAAGAAGGGCTTCTTAGGATTTTAATATTTTTACTATCAATTTTACTTTTGGTGACGTAAGAGCCATCCCTTGTAAAAGCAGCAAAATAATTACCAACTAAACTTGGGTTGGAAGTATAGAACGCACTATTATAATGCGGTTTATCAGGTATTGACCCATTACTAATATAATGCCCATAAAATACAGGAGAATAGTTGTCTGCAACAATATTTGGTATGCTATATGGTGCTTGTACGTTATATCCATCTTTTAACAAATATTTTGTACGAGCTTTCTTTAAATCGCTATATATCGGTGTTACCATCCTATATAATATTGGTGATATACCTCCCCTTGATTCGTATGTAAATTTACCAGATGAATCTGATAATATATAAGCCCCTTCAGCAAGTGAAAACATTTTATCGAATTTAAATTTCAATAGTAAACGTTTTGTTTTTGGTGCGGCAATATCGTCTCTTGTCCCACTGTAAAAATCTTGCCACATCAATTGGTTATAATTATATGTCTTATTTTCGTCCCTTCTACTGAACATATAAGTATCCTCTTGATGGAGACCATACCAACCTTTTATGTTATAATTAATTTCATCTGTAGAATTCCAATCAGATTTATAGAAATAACTAGTATTTGCAATACTTGCACCACTACTATCACTTTCTGTTCCTAGCATAAATTTAGTTGGCATGGTATTTAGACTTGTTATAAACGAACCACCATTCATAATATTAATAATCTCTTCACTAGAGTTATCTGTAACTAAAGTATCACATGCTTTATCATCATCCTCATTTGGACATGCTTGTGTTATTTTAACAGAATACTTATTAGGTTGATAAACAAACCATCCAATTGTTTTGACTGTTTCTTCTGGATTATCTACATCAGGTCCATCATACAAGCCAAGGAAATATGGTTCTTTATCAGCTTTAGCAATATACATTTGTAATGGCATTTGTGCCTTGGCAATATCATTTAATCCAGTGTTATTATCACACAAACAATTCTTAATAAGATTTTCATTAGTTGACTTATAAGAATATATTTCAACATAAGCATAAACATTGCTAGAAATATCATCAGACGAACCAGTCACACAGAAAGTATACCTACCTCTTGTGTCATCATGTTTTGTTTTTGGCTCGCCAGTTTCCTCATCTATATCACGTTCATCTTTATAATCATTTCTATAGCCATTAAATTTCACATCCGTAATCTTACATTTATATCCATCTACTGAAAAATGTGTCATTTCAATTTGACCGTAGAACATATTATCATCACTACAAACATAATCGATTCTAGTTGTTGCAGAATTGTAGAATTTAGTACTTAACGGTGTTGCTTTATAAGAACCAGATATTTTTGGAGTATCTAGTTTAATTTTCTCAGTAATTGTTCTACCATCAGCGTCAGTAACCTCTAATACATATTCTTGGTTTGTAAGTCCACTTGTATAATACGGTTCTAAATCACTATCAATTCTTTCATATTCATCGTTATCATTAGGAAGTTGTGTATATATCCATCCATTACAATTGGATAAGACATTTCCATCTGCATCAATTTGTCCACCAATAACAAATGATTCTTCTGTCATACCATACTCTTCAATGACAATATCATCGAATTGGTCGTATAACTTATATGAATAAGGAGTTTTAATGTCATCAGATGATACCTTTATATATCCATATGCATGATTTTTATTGCTATTTTGTGCATATCTACATTTAGATAAATTTTCTTTGGTAGTTGGATTATCACATCTACCACATTCGCCACCACTATACGCATCTGGACAATATGACCTTCCTTGGTATTCTATATCTAGTGTAAATGGCTTCTTACTATTCTGGAAGCAAGGCGCATAGAACATTTTATTAAATTTGTCAATGGCAGTACTACCTTTTTTAACACCAAAATAGAAATAGAATGAATTGTTGTATAGAGGCATTTCATATTTATTTTTTGTATAATAAAAATGTCTAATTCTGCCTTCACTATTTTCTGCTTTATCATCTTTTTCAGCACCCATTCTGAATGTTATATATGTTTCGTCTTTCTCATCAAATAATGCTTGTTCGAATCCGTTATTATATAAATTCATTGGGAGTTGCAGTCTACCATCGAAATCTACTGGGTACATATATTTAAATTTAGGTATCAAGTAGTTGGTATTTTTATCTGGCACTTGAGTTGCATAAGCATCATGTAAATCTTGATATTCTTGTGGTATAAAACCAATATGGTTTAATGTTGCGAACATTGCACGATTCTCCATGTCATCAAGCTCGTACTTGCTAATGAATCCATCTGCGTCAATTTGTCCATATTGTGTGCTATCGCCACCTTCATGGTAAGCCATATTATGGGTCATATCAATAGCAACGCCAAGCTCACTTAATCTCTCAACGTTAATACATGATTTTGCCCTAGTTCCAACATATGTACATGCGAGGTCCATGAAAAGACCAGTTGAATATGCTGGTGTTCTTTCATCACCATCATGATTCCAGTCCATTCCTGTTGTAATGGTTGTACCACTATCTTCAGCTTCACCACTAGTATCTCTATTGTAATTCACCACCTTTTCATTAGGGTCTACTGACTCTTGGATTGTTGCTACTGCTGGTATATTTGCTGTAGTTGAAGGTAAACATTTAAAGAACTGTGGTATACCATAGATATTCTTTGGGTCTAAGTTACCTAATAATATAATATCTGTTGCAAAAAGTCTTACAGCAAAAAAGCCACTAGCTCTTCTATTCATTTCAATATCTGCATTGGCATTGTCAGTAGTTGCTTGTAATGCTGCATAGTAATAAGCAGTTAACCCATCTTTATTTTCTACTGGTTTAATTAAGCCTCTTTTATATCTAACTTGTTGAGACCTATTTTTATGCCATCTATCCTCTCCGTCTGGCATACTATCACTACTGTTAGAAACATCAAAATCATTACTTGTATATCCTATGTTACATGTAACATAAGTTTTCAATCTAGAATACAAACTTTTATCTGAACAGTATTCATTTTTCGCTCTGCTCAATGTAAAAAATAAAAATGTTTTCTTTTTTCTCTTTCTCCAATACCAAAGTGGCATATAAAGACAGCCATTAACCCAATCTTGGTAAATGTCTAATTTAATAATTTTAAACTCTTGTGCAAGGTTTCTTTGTATTTTGTCCAACAAGTCGTTAATACTAGTGTCTTTTTCACAGCTTCCTTCCATATCTTCAGGACAGTCACTATAATCACCACACCAACATCCTGGATAGTATGCTACATTACCCTCACTTACACCAGCAGAAAGTGCTATACAGTATATATAATCTGGAATAAACCCTAAGAACCACTTAAAAGGACATATATCAAGCGGCCAAGGCAAACAAATGCTTTTAAGTGCTCTGAAGAAACCAAGTACAACATTAACAATGCAAAGCATTGCATTAATAATTGTAACTATCCATACAATCATAGTATATATTATACATACAATCATATATAAGAATGGTAAATCAACTCTAAGCTTATTAAAAGGTATCGGATTTTGGTCTTCAGCAAGGTTAGAGCCTTTCAATGCACAGTAGTTCTTAGAATAGGCTCTATGTGCCACTTGTGTTTTAGGTATATAATTTTTAACACTATATACATTGTTCCAATAAAGGTCACGGAAACAGCTTAATGGCGTTGCAGAACCAAATTCATACATTTTCTCAATTTCAGAACCTTTATCTTGTATTGTTGGTATTTCCTTTTCCTCACTGAATATTGGATTCATAGGAACTAGATACTTTGCAGTATGTCTTGAGAACCCTTCATCACTAGTTTCGTTCTTACTGAATCTAAATCTAACTTGTGTTCTAGTTGGAATACCCTTATTAGGATTATCTGTAGGAACGATGTTACCATATTCGTCTGTTCCTATATAGTCTAGGTTCATTGGAATCTGGTAACACCACACACCATTTTCATCAATAAGTTGATTTCCTTGAATCTGGTATTCTTCCACCAATCCATCAGTTGTTTTACGAATCATTTCAATTGTTCCGTTACCAGCAATCAATTGGTCGTTCATACCATTTTCAACGTCTGGTGCGCATTTATGTCCTATCGCATGTCCTTCATTATCAGATACTATTGAACCCATGAATACACAAGTAGGCTCGAATTTATACTGTATCTGAATATCAGCACGAGTTATTGAGGCAATTCCATTGTCAGCATCACCCCAGAAAGGATAAACAAATACGCTTCGGTTCTGCGAAAATAATTGAGCAAGGTTATCTAGGTTTGTACTTTCTTTAAATTGTGTAGGACTATCAAACATTGATAGATTATACCCCTTATACTCAAAATCACTTGGTCTTTGAGAAAGTACACCAATATCAGATAAGTCGATGTCAACATGTACGGTAACACTACCTGTAGGAACACCGAATATCATATAGTCACCTGCATTGTTAGTGACTGTTGTATATTTCCAATATTTATCATAAACCTCTAGATATGTATCATCATCTAGTACTAATCTTTTATTAGGAAATGTACCTACAACCCTATAACAATCGTCATCACTATAATCTGGTAGTATATTATATCTTCTACCTTTTTTATCCTTTGTTGTAACCTCTTTATATGGATAAATTAACTCCATATCAGTAGGGTCATTCTCATCCCTCTCAATGAATATTGAAAGCTTTGCATTTGGAATACCAAACGCATCATTAGCAAGAACCCTTCCAATTATAACACCATAGTTGGAAGAGTGTATTCTATAAGCATCCTTCTGTCTAAGCTTTAATGACAAGACCTCAAGGAAATCAAAGTCTTGTTTCATGTTAACTTGTAACAGAGTATCTTCTGCTATATTTGTGTGTATTCTATAACTTTTATCCATTGTTTATTTCATATATTTTCCTAAGAACTTAGGTGGAACAATTTTTATTTCCTTTTTGAAAACCATTTGGTATGTGATTGAAAATATCAATATGGGTATTACTATACAAGCTAAAACTAATATAATAGGAAACATGATAAGTTTCCACAAATACTTATATGATTTTTGTAAAAGATTTTCATTTCCAACTACGCCATAGGCTTCATCCAAAACCATTTTTTTCTTACAATTACAACCCATAACATTATTTAATTTTTTATCTTAATTTACATTTAACTTGAATATCAAGTGTAGCATTTTTAACCTCATACATTGAATTATAATCTCCATATAATACATTGTCAACCGCAATTAAATCAATCTGTTCTGACAACGAGCCATCAGGCGTATTAAATGGCTGCGCTGGTGAAGATTCACAAACCCCTTCAGAAACCAATGGCGGCAATGGACATTTATCTGGTGAGTATCTACCGTTCCATATCTTATACACCCTCAAATCAATCAAACTAATCACGCCATCAAGTAATGTTATTTCTTTTTCCAAATCACCTAAGAAGATGTCATCACCCATTTCATGATTATTTACATCGAAATAATCCTTAACAGCATTAATAACATTGGTGATTACATTAGCTGGGTTGTAGTTTTTATCAACAAAAACATCAATACCTATTCCAATATTATAGATTCTACCGCTTTTAATCTCAATGTAATCGTTTATTTGCTTGTAGTTGGACATATACTCTATGACATTCTCTACAAGCGTTTGAGGAAGCGCAGAATCAAGCTGTCCTAAAGCATTTATACCCAAGAAATCCATTTCAATCTTGTTATTGGCTTCAATAACTGTATTTCTAAATGGAGCGCCATATTTAGGTGGCATCTGCATTAGTTTAACTCTATAGTCTTTAACAGTGACAGCACGATTTTGAGCGCCCATGTTATATTTCATAAGTGCCTTTATTTCTTCTGTAGATGGCTCGTCTTTACCTGCCACAGCAGTTGATAAATTAGTTACCTCAAATGAAGTTATAACTTTACCTCTCATAGAACCATCGGTGTTACTAGTGTTTCCACCCCAATCAATATTAGCTAGAGAAATTTTATTAATGGCGCCTGGACCAAGGTTTGTTGAAACACCTCCACCAACTCTATATAGAACATACATAGTCCAACCTTCCTTTGGAATGACACCTAGCATGTCATTATTGATTTGTCTAGATGCAATGTATTCACCATATGTAGTATATTTACTAGGAACATCAGCATATGTATTACCAGCACCAAATATAATTTTTAAATAACCGTTATCAGTAAATTCTGTAATGAATTTTTGTGTAAGTGGCTTCCATTTTCCACGATAATAACGACTAGTTCTAGCAGTTTTAATTTCATCATTTTCATCTTTAACAACCTCATAATAATCATCATATAAATGAGGGTTATACATGTCATTAATGACGTAATTATCAATGTTAGCCTCAGTTCCAAATCTCCATTGGTCTGCAAGTGAATCACACTCAAAAAAACGATATGTCATAACAGATTCACTTCCAATTCTATATTGTTCTTCGTCTATATAGTATTCATATGTACTAGGATTAGTATTAAAATCTGTGGTTTCCTTAAAGATGATTGATTCTACATTCATAACGTTAGATTCAGGCAGTACTACCTCCATAAATGGCTTTAAATCAGTAGGGTATATAACTTTTTTATATATCTTTGTGATACCATTTATTACGATGGTTGACTTAGAAACATTATAACCAGTAATGTTACCATTACCATCTCTTGCAGGCGTCATTTTTCTATTTGAAAAACCATCTTTATTGAATTGTTCGGCAAAATTAACATCTTCGGTAAGTTGATAATTATAGTCACCTGCTGATACTATACTAGTATTCTGTAGGATTGGGGCATAATTCCAGTCTGGTAGATGTATACTCTCACTACTTGTTGGGAGTACACAACTAATTTCAACTTCACAGATTGAAGACTTCTTTCCTGGAATCTTCAACCCATTTGCTCTAGCCTTGTTTAAAACACTACTTTTTAAAGTCGCACTATCAATGTTTGTCTCTTGATACATTCTATCTGTATGATAACTAAGGTCATCACCAACAGCAGCCACAAGGTCTATAAACCATGCGCCAACACTAGAATCATTAAAATCATCAGCAAGCTCTGGATAGTACGTATTACTGAATTTAATCAATTCATCCTTTATATCAGCAAAATCTCTACTTAAATAATTAATTTTCTTCTGACTCATTTTATACTTGAATTACTATACTGTCATTTGTTACTTTATTTCCTTCAGAAACACTATAGTCTAACCTAACAAATATTTCTGATTCATCATTTTCATTTTTAACTATTTGTATATTGTTAATATTAATATTACTAGCCCACCTCTTAACTGACTCAGTTACTTCATTCTTTACAGCTTCCCAAGTCGTTGAGTCGCTAGGCTCGAAAATGTATTTTACTAAATCAGTTCCAAACTCTGGGTTTCTAATTCTCTGTCCTTTAGGTGTAAACACAATATGCATTAACTGACTCCTAATTTTCTCTTTAACAGAAGAATTAGCATCTAAATAAAAATTTTGGAATCCATCAGATGTAAAAGGATATGAAATACCGAAATATTGTCTTTTTGCCATATCAAAAATTATTTCTCTATAAGTATTATAAAATATAATTTTTTATGGAAATATATAAATAAAAAATGCGAGAGTAGTGAAACTCTCGCATCGGTAAAAAAAAAACTTTATTTTAATTATTTTCAAAAAAATTATGTAAACTGCTTTCCAATGTTTCTACATAATGGTCATACAGATTAAACAATTCATCAAAAACACTTTCAAGAATGTGATTGACTTCCTCCACTTCATTTTTGCAAGTGTCATCTATTTTATCACTAAACGCACATTCTTCGCAAGCAAACTTATCTCCATCGCCATAATATCCGCTAACAACGTGGTTATTAACAAGATGGGTAAATTTAAGATGATTCCTATCATTGAAATCAACCCACCCAGTAAACTCAGCAGTTAAAGGTTGATTGTGATAGTCTATATCGAGGTTAATATCTTTACGAATGAAAAAAGCCTTAACTCTGCCATCCTTATAAAGCGTTTTATACCACATTTCAAATGCGCTAAATGAATAACACAAACAATGGCTAAACTTAAAGTCAGCACCATTTATCCGCATAATATAGTTTAATTGAAAAAGAACATTCGGAATAAACGGGCATATTACAATATATTCGTTTGTTTCAATATCAATATAATGTTTACCAAACTTAAATCTCTTTTTGGTTTCCTCCCAACAATTTTTAACTGTCTTATTATACATATTAATTGGTTTTTATTTGCTGCAAAGGTACGAAAAAAACGTGAGATAGCAAAATATCCCACGTTAAATAATATTAAAATTTTATCATTTCTTTATACCACTTTCTTTTGAACTTAGAACCGCTATTATTACCTTGTAACGATAGTGGCTTACCGTTGAGGCTTTCTCCCCATTCACAGCCATAATGAGGCGAAATGTTAGATAAATTAGGGTTAACTTTTTGTATTTTATTCTCATCATCAACATATAGCTGAGAATAATACGACCCCTCTCCGTATCTAAAATAGTCCTTTAACGTTTCTTTCGGCTTTCTAGAGACCATTTTGTTAAATAGCACCTTACCCTCTCCCTCAATACGTTTACAAACATCACTATAAACCTTGTCAACGTCTTCTCCAACACGATTTAAAACATACATCAGCATTGGAGTATAATCGTATTTACGACCTAGAAACATACTAGGACGCTTGTGCATTTTACCGTGAGAGATAGAATCTTCTAATAATTTTTTCTCTTTTTTGGTATTTCTTTGCCATCTGTAATGTTTACTTTTTGTATCATAGCAATGTAAACATTTACGGTTTACTTTTCTATATAGTGGCTTATCGTGTTCCATGATTAAAAAATATATTTTAAGCTGTTTTCTTTTGTGGTTGCAAATATACGAAAAAAAATTGAGGTGGCAAAATAATTTAATTCAAATTTAACTTTTTTTAATTAAAAAAACTTATATTTATTATAAATAAAGTATATAAATATGAAAGTAAGCATAACAAACGAACAATACAAAAATCTTATAATAAACGAAGCTGAAAACGTTGCATATAATAGGAAAACAGCCACTGAAGACAATCTTAAAGCTATTTGGGCTGCAATTGATAGAAAACAGAAAATTCTACAAGATGAAGTATTTGGGAAACTCAGTGAAAAAATCTATGACATTACATTAGAAAAGGCAAAATCAATGGGTAAAGAATTCATGAATATTCCTAGGAACATCTGTAATGCTGGCAATGATAAACTGCCATCTAGCGTCCTTATAATTAATATGTCATCTTCTTTGATGTGCCCTTCATACTATCTTGGAATATGTACAATTACAAACGGTGCTTGCTATGCGCAAAGAGCTGAAAATCAATATTCTTCAAAAGGCAAATCTAGCGTTCTTACTAATAGGTGGAAAACTGACCTTATGCATACACAAATGCTACAACAATACCAACATGGTAATAAAAAACCAATGAAAGACTATTTTAGGCTAATAGAAACCTATATACAGCTAGGTAATGCATATTCTGAAAACTTATATAAAAAAGAATATGTAAAAATGAAAAATAGACTAGGTAGAGATTTAACAGATGAAGAAAAAAATTTTTTGAGAGTACAACAATCTGAAAATAAAATAACAGATGTAAGAATAAACGAAACTGGTGATTTCCAATGCCAACTTGCTGTAAACCTTTGGGCTAAATTTGCTGATAAAATCAAAAAAAAATATGGTATAAACACGCATGCATATACAGCAAGAAATCTAGATTTTTCACAAGTTACTGATAAAATGGCAATAAATCCTTCACACGAAGGGATTAACTTAGGCAATGTTGAACCAAGAATGTTTAAAGCTGTGGGTGATAAATTTTATAACAACCTAGAAGGTGGGGATACTGTTAAAGATAGGCAACCAGTATTAGGTATGGTTAATGGTAAATATTTCTATAAATGCCCTTGTAGTAGAGGCGAAACACATTGTGACCAATGCGGTGTATGCTTTGCTAAAAATGAAACTGGAAAACCTTATACAATATATGTAAAATATCATGGATTGGTTGCAGCAAACGGTTTTAAAAATCTTTTCAAAAAAGATGAAATCGAAAATGTCATTGAAAAATTATATGAAAACGGATGGATTACTGAAAAAGAATATGCTTCATATAATTCGCCAAAAAACCAAAAATTCCTAGCAAATTTATCCACAAAAATTGATAAACAAAGAAAAACAAAAAACAATTAAGGCTGAGAACAATGTCTCAGCCTTAATTTTTTATCTTACATAAAGTCCTAACGGCTTATTCTTCAATACTTTAATCAATTGGTCGTTCATCGTAGCTTGCTTTTCCATAAGATTCCAAGGGGTCATTCTGTCTAAACGTTCTTTTAATTCATTTAAAACTGTCTCCTTTTCAGATTTACCTTGCTCAAGAAGCATATTATAGTCCATCTGCATTTCAGCTTCAGGTATACGGACTTGTCCCGAATATGTACCCCTTATGATACCAAGCAATATTTTAGCTTCTGCTACTAGTAAACGTCTTATTATTTGCTGTGATGGGTTATTCATTAATTCATACCTCATCTTGTCTAATGGAACTTGGTCTGGTGTAATGATTATATCATCCTTATTCTCCAACATACACTGTTCAACATCATCTTCAGAACCGCCAGAAACGTCATAATACGTATACCATACATAACAGTTAGCATACTTATTCCATCCCCAAGTATCATCAGCAGCAATGCCGCCAACCATATTTGGAGAACCAGGAACGGAAAGCAAATGCACAAGATGAGTTCCTTCTGGGCCAGCCGTAACTTGATATGCTAAGTCACCTCTTAATAATGAGTTTTTATATTTAAGGTCAGCAGACATAAGGGCAGTATCGTATGCAGAACCAACATAAAAACCAGTGATACCCATACCATTGCCCATATTACCATATTGTCCAAATCTACCTCCAATACCCGTATCTAATGTTCCTAGATTGCCATATAATGCAGCCTTAGTTGTAGAAGGAGTGACGTACATAACACGATTAATCTCTCTGCTAGCTGGGATTACATATACTTGTTTTCCTCTTTCAACTTGGAAAAAATCTTTCTTCAACTCATAATTTCCACGTTGTTGAAGTCCGACCTCGCGACTAAACCAGTATGAATAGTCTCTACTCCAATCCATTGTTCTTACTGTCATTGCATAAGCCAAATCATTAGCATTTTGGAATTGGAATGTATTTTTATTCTGCACATTAAGCCATTGTGTCTCGATAACCCAATTTTGAACCTTTTCGGCATAATCTCCAATAGCAATTTCTAAAAGGTCGCATAATTGTTCATCCTCCAACTGCACAATCCTAATTCCACTACCCATCGTTGTTCTTACGAGTTTGAACAAATGTTTTACATCTTCACTAAGTACCATATTTTTCTATTTTTTTACTCTATAAATATCAGTATAAAAACAAAATGACAGCTAAATGGCTGTCATTTTTCCAATTCGTACTTAAATAATCCGCAATCCCAAATTTTTTGTATGTTAAGATTTTCCATCATTTCTTTTTCGCTCATTTCCAATGGCAATCCATATTTTTTATGTATTGTATCTTTCCTAAAATTAAACTTATGTACTCTTTTTTTACCCACAACATATCTATAATCTGGAATTAATGTTTTAGTAAGTTTAAAGCCTAACTTTGTATATAGATTATTGTCTTTATTTAATGTCCATCTTCTATCTGCAAATGTTTTAATTAATTTCCATTCATAGCTTTTCTTAAAAAATGAGAGCATTTTGCTGCACACCCCATTACAAACAAAATTAATGTCAGTTGCCATTCTTGTAAGATTCCATACATTTTCTTTTTCTTTAGTAAAACTTGTAACACCAATTAACATATCATTATAAAATGCACCAATATATATTGTTGATGGTACATATCCTTGTATATGATTTTTATTCAAGAACGTTTCAGCATCATTCCTTGTTATTGTTTTTATTTCGCATTTTCTAGCCATTATTTTTGGTAAATTACTTTGCAAACCAAGAATGTGGTCGATTTTATTTAAGACTAAATATTTATTTTCATTCCATTCATCTTCAAAAATTTGGATAAGTTTTATCCCAGCTGAATTAAAATCCTCAGTTTTTTTTAGGTGATAGAACCTATCTTTACCAAAATTTTCCGTATGCCAATGTAAACCATTATATTCGATTCCAAAATTAAGAGAAGGTATATATATGTCTAATTCCCTTTTGTCTTTCAAAATAGAGTTATCCCTTCTTATGACGTTATTTTCTCCAATGATTGATGTAATGTGAGAAAAAATTTCTTCTTCAGCTAATGATTGTTGATTTGCACATTTTGGGCATCCATGACCTCTTAAATGGTCTTGTGGGCGTTGTATGAAATCTCCGTGAATTGGGCAAGTAATTGTTATTCCATCTTCGGTTGTCTTATACGAAGACTTTGAATAATCGTATTTGCCATTGTGAATTGAATTCGCTTCATCTACAAATTGTTCTATTGATTTTCGTTTAAGTTTTGAAATTGTTTCTTTTTTACATTCTGGACATCCATTACCATTCAAATGATTACAAGGTCTTACTTTAAATTCACCGTGTATTGGGCAAACAACTTTTACATCTGTATGCGCATTAACATAAATTACTTTAGAATAATCATACTTATTGTTATGAACTATATTAGATTCCTCAATAAATTTCTCTTTTCCTTTTTTTATTCTATCATATGTACATTTCGGACAGCCACCTCCTCTCAAGTGTACTTGTGGCGTTTGCAGAAAATCTCCGTGAACTGGACACCCTATAATAACTTGTGTTTTGTTATTCTTATATTCTACTTTTGAATAGTCATATTTATCACCATAAATTTCTTTCGCTTTTTTTATGAAATCTTTTGGCGTATTCTTTTCTATAATAGTTTCTTTGGCACATTTTGGGCAATTAGCCCCTCTAAGATGAACTTGTGGCGTTTGCCAAAATTCACCGTGTTTTGGGCATATAATACAAACATCAGTTGTTGCATTGATATATTCAACTTTTGAATAATCATACTTATCCCCCTGTATTTTCCTTGCTTTCTCAACAAATTGTTCAGTTGTTTTTTTCTTACCCATATATGCAAATATATAAATAAATATTAAAATTTACAAATATATAAGCACAAAAAAACCTTAGAAAATAATCTAAGGTTTTATACAGCAGATTCTGCCATTACTAATTCTAATTCTTCTTGTGTTTGTGATACATCTTTATTGCTCAAAAAATTGATGATTTTTTCACTATCTTTATATCTTAGCCGTATTAAATCTTCAAGTGAAGCATTTTTTATAAATTCAGAAACTTCATCATTTTTATACTTATTTAATAGTCCAATAAGTTTTATTCTGATGTGTTCTTCTATATAATAAGTTATTGCATCTATTTGACTACTGAATGTTCTACTATCATTACCAATTGCTAGATATTTTTTATCACTTTGTCTATACCTTATCATGGTGGATGGGAACATATCTGTCTCAGTTCTATAGCCATAATGAGGTTTATCTAAAAACATTTTCACAGTATTGCCCAATTTCACAAGTGATGCAAATTCAACAACATTTGTATTTTTTATAAAACAAGGGAGTCTAAAATTATACAACCCACCTAAATCATAAGACTCAATCCATTTTTCTAAAGTAAGAGTTTCACCAACTTTCATTCCCCATTCTTTAATGTATTTTATAATAGTAGAATATGCTGTTTCGGCACTTTTAATACGTTGTTTTTCCTTTTTTTCTTCGTCAGTACATTTTTTTAGTTTAAATGGTCTTTCAGAAGCAGTCCTAATGTTATAGCCATTTTGTATGGTGTCATAATAGTTGATGTAATAGTTTTCTTTTTCTATTAAAAAATCTGTGTCTTTTACATATTCTAAAATGAAATATATAAAATTATCTAATTCATTTTTTCTTATATCATCAAAAAATTCATTTGCATATTTTGATTCAATTCTTAAAAAATCGCTACACCTTCTAAATAAATCTTCTGCACTACCAACATACCCTTTTTGCGTGACAGTATTGAACCACATATATATTCCAGGCATATGAGGTGGGTGTTCTAAATGTGATTTCAACCCACTAATGTTATAAACAGCAATTGGTTTGATTGGTATTTTACTACAAGTAATAAACCCATTATTTTTACTACTACTGTTATCATTAACAATATTCTGTAGAAAAATGCACTCATGCTTATAAGCATCTAACTCATTTACAAATATTAAACCATCTGTAGTTAAATATGCCTTTACTTCTTTTACCATATTTGCAAATATACTAAAAAAAATTGGGCTAACAAAATTATCAACCCAATTTTAACCTATTTTAATAATTTATTTCCAAAACTTGCTAGTTATATCTTCTAATTCGTAATTGTCTAATGGTATTTTATTATGCTGCACTAAATATAAACGTTGATTGGTCGTTTCTTTATTAAGTGGTCCTAAATCTTCGTCATAATGTCCTATTTTGATGTAGTCGAACCAATCTAAATTAATATCCTTTGCCAATTCATCTCTACCACTATACCATCCAATTTTTAACTCTTTATGTGTTAGCCTAACCATATGAGCTAATTTACTAACTTCATAAGGATTAGCATCACCACCCATAAAACAAATTGTAGTTATACCATCATTTTTTGAAATTAACTTGTGTAATTCTTCTTCCGTTAGTTCAGTGCCAACATCATCCCACAAAAACTTTGAATGACATCCCTTACAATGACAAGGGCAATTCGTGACATTGATTGCTAAAGTAATCTCATCTGGTATTTCCTCAAATACCACCATTGCATTATAATATTTTACCATAAAACTTATATTTTTATTTTTGGCATTTTTGTTTCATCTAATACATATAATCCACATTCGCATACATCTTTTAATTTGTAATCAGTACATGGACAATGTAAATCCTTACCTTCATAATCCTCAGAATCGTGTGTACAAGGGCATAACCCATCGCACTTTTCGCATCTTCTGAGAATCGCATTCACAACCCTATCGTTAGGATTGAGCTTCCAACCTTCTTTTCTATATATTTCAATCATATGTTGTTAAATCCTCTCTTTTATTAGTTATTTTGAAATTCATAGTATAT
>Ga0310691_10000562_pt1 | contig 67173 bp, 68 predicted proteins | sample 176DNAGHGlowgp2_FD_203887 | JGI IMG/M metagenome (GOLD analysis project Ga0310691, IMG submission 203887) | Sheep rumen microbial communities from Palmerston North, Manawatu-Wanganui, New Zealand - 1766 DNA GHGlow gp2 (v2) (version 2) | ecosystem: Host-associated > Mammals > Digestive system >...
CATTGCGCTCAGCCACTTATGAGATATTTAGGAATTGATTCAACTTGCAGAGCTTCATTTTATTTGTATAATACAAAAGAAGATGTAGATAAACTAGTAGAAGCATTAAAAAAAGCTTATGAAATGTTTAAAAAATATATAAAAGATTAATTAAATAGGCTCAATGTGAAATTAATCTATTAAAAAATGAATAGCATTTGTGAATGTCGAATAATGTCGATTTTTGCGATGAAAAGTGAGTGAAGAAATATTGACTTTTATAAAGATTTGTGATATCATAATTATAGATATCAAAATGTATTGCATGTGTATCGAAAAATAACCTCACTGTCTCGAAGTGAGGTTATTTTAATTACCACATATTATTTATGCGATTTATCAATCAAATAAATTAATATCATGGCAATTATATCGATTATGTATTGCATGTTGCATCACCTCCTTAAATAGATACTCTCTTTAAAAGAGGCACTAATAATTATATAACAGAAATTGACAAAAATCAAGAATAAAGTTTCGACAAAAATCAACAGAAAGATACTGATTAGTATAATTAATAAAATATACTTGCACTAAATTTGTTAGAAAGAAAGGTAAAAAATAATGAAAAAAGTTTTACTAGGAATGAGCGGAGGAGTAGATAGCTCAGTATCTGCGTTACTTTTAAAAGAACATGGATATGATGTAGTAGGAGCAACTTTAGAGTTATTTGCAGGAAGTAGCTGTTGCAATATAAATACATATATAGATGCAAAAAATGTATGTAATCAAATAGGAATTCCGCATTTTACATTTAATTATAAAGAAGAATTCAAAAAATATGTAATTGATGATTTTATAAGTTGCTATGCAAATTGCAAAACTCCAAATCCATGTATAGAGTGTAACAAATATATGAAGTTTGGAATTATGTATGAAAAGGCTAAAGAAATGGGCTGTGAATATATTGCAACAGGCCATTATGCAAAAACAGAGTATAGTGAAAAATATGGTAGATGGGTTTTGAAAAAATCAAATGCTGGTAAAAAGGATCAAAGCTATGTTTTATGGAATATTCCAAAAGATTTGATAGAACATGTTGTTTTTCCTCTTGGGGATTTTGAGAGTAAAGATGAAATAAGAAAAATAGCTTCTGAGAATAATTTGAAAGTCGCAAACAAGCCTGATAGTGAAGATATTTGTTTTATTCCAGATGGAAACTACAAAAAATTTTTAGAAAATAATTCAGAAATTAAGCCTAAAGAAGGAAAGATCGTGAATTCAAAAGGTGAGATTTTAGGAAAACATACAGGACTATATAACTATACAATTGGTCAAAGAAAAGGCCTTGGAATTTCAAACCCTGTACCACTATTTGTTTTAGGATTTAATCCTTTAAAAAATGAAGTAATTGTTGGGGAAGAATCTGAGCTATATAAAAAGGAGATTTTAGTCACAGATATAAATCTTTTATTAGTTGATGAAATACCAGAATTAATTGATGTAACAGTGAAAACAAGATATTCTTCAAAAGAGGCAAAAGCCAAGATTATACAAGATGGAAAAAATATAAAAGTGATTTTTGATGAGCCTCAAAAAGCAATAACTCCAGGACAATCAGCAGTTTTTTATATTGATGATATTGTACTTGGAGGAGGAAAAATTGTGAAATAAAATTTTAAGGAGCTATTTTAATTGTTTTTAAGATAGCTTTTTTGTCGCTTTTAAAGCGACTTTTTAAAAAATTAAATTAACATACTTGAATATTTAACCAAATTTGTAGTATACTAAATATGTATTTTTTAGGGAAGATAGTTTGAAAGAAATTATAACTATGCGAGCCTTTTAACAAAATAAGAAGGGATTGAGATTATGAAAAAAGGGATAAAATTACACACAATCAACACAAAAAAATTTAAAACAAATTTAATAGCCATATTTTTAAGTATTCCTCTAACAAGAGAAAATGTAACAAAAAATGCGTTATTATCTTCAATTATAAGAAGAGGATGTCAAAAATATAAAACTCAAGAAGAAATAAGTAAAAGATTAGAAGAAATGTATGGAGCAGAGTTTAATTGTGGTTTAGACAAATTAGGAAAAAATCATGTACTTAAATTTTATATTGAATCTATAAATGATGAATTTCTTCCACAAGATAAGGAAAATATGTTAAAACAAAGCATAGAAATATTGTCAGAAATAGTATTTAATCCATTAACAGAAAACAATTGTTTAAATGAAGAATACACAAAGCAAGAAAAAGAAAATGTTAAACAAATAATTGAAGCAAAAAAAGATAACAAAGCAAGATATGCTTTATTTAGATGTGTAGAAGAAATGTTTAAAGATAAGCCAGAAGGGCTATATAAATATGGATATGTAGAAGACTTGGAAAATATAAATGCTAAAAATTTATATGAATATTATAAAGACCTAATAGATACATGCAAAATAGATATTTTTGTATCAGGGAATCTTGAAAATACAAATACCGAACAATTAGCCGAATACAGTGAAAATATAGAGCAATTAGTAGAGCAAGACGAAAATATTTCAAAATTAAAAGAAAGAGAGCCTAAGTTTAATATAAACAAACCTGAAGAAAAAGCTCCAATACAAGAAGCAAATAATGTTGAAGAAAAACTAGATGTAACTCAAGGAAAGTTAGTAATTGGGTATGATGTAGAAGCAAGCAAAGAAGATATAGAAAATGAAAAATTTAGATATATAGGAATGTTATATAATGCAATTTTAGGAGGAACTGCAACTTCGAAATTATTCCAAAATGTTAGAGAAAAAGCAAGTTTGGCATACACAGCAAGTTCAAGTTTTTCATATTATACAGGAAATATTTTTATAAATGCAGGAATAGAAATAGAAAATTTTGAAAAAGCAACAGACATTATAAAAGAGCAAATAGAAGCTATGAAACAAGGTGAATTTTCAGAAGAAGATATTGAAAATGCTAAAAAAACAATTGTATCCAATATTGCAGGAATTTCTGATGAGCAAGATACAGAAATAATTTATTTTTTAGGACAAGAATTAAGTGGAAGAAATATTTCATTAGAACAATATGCTGAATTTATTCAGGCTGTAAATAAAAATGAAATTGAATATTTTGCTAAGAAGATAAATATTAATACGATATATTTTTTGAGAAATTAATAGGAAACTTTATTAAGCTTTTATATTTGTTATGCAAATTAAAGCAAAAATATAATTAATATTTTTTGAGGTTCCTTTTTTCCTCCGTCCCAAAAAGGAACCTCCCAAAAAGAAACCTAAAAAGGAGTTTAAAAATGCAAGTTATAGAGAATTTAAAAGTTAAAGAAAAAGTTTATACAGAAAAATTGAAAAATGGTCTTACTGTTATGATTATACCAAAAAAAGGAATACAAAAAAAATACATTATATGGGGAACTCACTATGGATCAAATGATAGTAAGTTTATAGTACCTGGTGAAACTGAAGTTACGGAAGTTCCAAAAGGAGTTGCACATTTTTTAGAACACAAAATGTTTGAACAAGAAAATGGAAGAAATAGCTTAGATGTTTTGTCAAGCATTGGAGTTAATGCAAATGCCTTTACAACAAATACACATACAGCATATTTGTATGAAGCAACTGATAATTTTTATGAAGCTTTAGATGAGTTTATGGACTATGTTCAACACCCATATTTTACAGATGAGAATGTTGAAAAAGAAAAAGGAATAATTGGTCAAGAAATAATGATGTATGACGATTATCCGGAATGGAAGGTTTACTTAAATGCATTAGAGGCAATGTATCATAACCATCCTGTAAAGCTCGATATTACCGGAACTATTGAGACGATAAGCCATATAGATAAAGACATTTTATATAAATGCTACAACACTTTTTATAACCCATCAAATATGTGCCTTGTAGTTTGTGGAGATTTTGAACCTGAAGAGATTTTGAAAGAAATTGAAAAAAGATTAATAGAAAAAAATCCAGAAGGTGAGATAAAAAGAATCTATGAAATAGAGGACGAAACAATTGTAAAGTCTAATATGGAAAGCAAAATGGAAGTTAGCATTCCTTTATTTACTTTAGGAATAAAATGTTTTCCACCAAAACAAAAAGAAAAAGTGAAAACTCATATTGCAATAGATATTTTACTTAACATGATTGCAGGTGAGAGCTCAAAATTGTATCAAGATTTGTATAAAAGTGGAGTTATTTTAAATATGCCATCATTTGAATATGAATTTACAGATGATTATGCTCATATTCTTGTAAGTGGAGCTTCAAGAGAACCTCAAAAGTTTTATGATAAATTTAATCAAGAAGTTCAAGGCTATATTGAAAATGGAATAAATGAAGAAGATTTTGAAAGAACTAAAAAAATGATTTATGGTGAATATATAAAAGAATATAATGATGTTTCAAATATTGCTAGAATGTTTTTAAATGATTTCATGAGAGGAATTAATAGTTTTGAATATTTAGAAGAAATAACTGCATTAGATATTGACTATGCCAAACAAATATTAGTAGATAATTTTAAAAATGATAAAATGGTGTTTTCTGTTGTTAAAAATGATTAGATTTTGCAAGTTTTTGCTAAGTTTTTATAGAAGATAAAATGTATTTTTCTGTTGCTAGAAATAACTAATTGTCGAATACTGTAAAATGCTGAAAAATATAGCATTATTGCGTCATACGAAAGTTAAGAAAAATTGAAACAAATACTTGACTAAGGTCGTTTTCTGTGTTACGCTAAATATATATGTAATAATTTTGGAGCTTCAATTTTGGAAAGCTAATAATAAAATATAAAGCTTGTTTGCAAAAATATTTATGGGCTTATTTGGAAGGAATGATTTTAATGCTAAATGATGATATTTGTAAATTAAGAGATAAATTAAACAAAAGCATAGAAGAGAATGCAAGTTATGATGAAATATATAAAATTAGTGTTGAACTTGATGAATTAATAGCAAAGTTTTATAGAGTAAAAACATGTGAAATGTAAAATTGTTATATAATTCAAGAAAGTAATTGAACCTAAAAGGAAAAATTTGTGAAAAAACTTGCAATTTTAAAAAATTGTAGTATAATAGAAGTCGGCTGTTCAAAAATAGGGGAAGGAGTTATGGCTTGAAAACATTTTTTGATAGCATATTTATAGGTGGTAGCAACGAGTATATAGATGTAGAGTATCCTATTAAATTAGAGTATTATAAGACAATTAGAACGGAAGAAAATGTTAAAGCCAAATACGGGATAGAAATAGTAATAACTGAATTTATAAACGGAAAAGTTAATATTGAAAGTAAAACAATAGATGATATAGCAGAAACTTCAGAAGAAATAGATAGAATAATTACAATACTAAAAGACAATGAAGTAACACCTATTGGCATAGAAGATGCTATTGCAGAGGTAATATAAGAGACTTGAGTTGTTTGAAAAATACAATAAGATTATGTATTAAAAATAAGAAAATAGTACTTCTATAATTTATAAAATATTAAAAAGATTCAGATATTTCACTGAACCTTTTTTTGTTGCTCAAAAATTAGCAACATCCTCCTCTATTGCCACCACAACAACAGCAAATTAAGATTATAAGGATTATTATCCAGCAGCAATCATCACCACCGAAGCCAAATCCACCACATCCTCTATTCTCAGGCATAATTTTTCACCACCTTTCAAAAAAAGATTGTAAGTACAACAAGGTGATTATGGATTAGTTAGAGTCACAGCAGGCTCTATTGCCACACCCACCACAGAAAAGAAGTAAGAATAAAATAATGAACCAAAGGATTACATTATTATCATTATTACAGCAACACATAATGACCTCCTTGCAATTTGTTTGTTATGTTATATAATATGAAATTTGAAAAATTGTGTTACAATATTGTTTGATGAGATTAATTAACAGAAAATATAAGTATTTTTCGAATAATCTTAGCTAACTTTCATTTAACACTAAAAAATTCTAATTAATTTTGCAAGCACCCTCAAAAAGAAAGCTTTTGAGATTCCATTGCAAAATTATTAAGAATTTTTAAGTTATTCAGTTAAATAAGATTATTTCTTAAAATACTTATATTTTCAATGATTTATTAAAATAGTTGTTTACTGAAATGTAACTTTACGAAATGAAAAATTTTACAAAAATATTGAAACTTTATGTGTAATATGATAAACTTTAAATAATAAAAAGCAATAAAGAATATAGCGAAAGGATTGATTTTTAATGAAAGTAAATAATCCAAAATTTGAAATATCGGCAGTGAGTCCAAAACAATATCCAAAAAATGACTTACCACAAATAGTTTTAGTTGGAAAATCGAATGTAGGAAAATCAAGTTTTATAAATACAATGATAAATAGAAAGGCTTTAGCCAGAACAAGTAGTGAGCCAGGAAAAACAAGACAAATAAATTTTTATAATATTGACGAAACATTTTATTTTGTAGATTTGCCAGGATATGGATATAGCAAAATGTCAAAACAAGAACAAGAAAAAGTCGGAAGCTTTATAGAACAATATCTTGTGAAATCTGAAAAAATAGCACTTGTAATTTTTTTAATAGATATTAGACATAACCCAACAGAAAATGATAGATTAATGTATGATTATATTATTCGTTCAGGTTTGCCTTTTATCATTTTAGCAAATAAGGCTGATAAAATTGCTCCTACAAAAGTAGAAGGAGTAGTAAGAGATGTACAAAAGCAAATTAATCCTATAGGAGACATTATAATGCTTCCATTTTCGGCAGAAAAGAAAATATATACTGAAGGTGTGTGGAATGTGATTGATGAATACATTAAATAAAAGATATTTTTGGAAAAATTTTCAAAAAATAGTTGCATTTTTTGAAAAATAGTATATAATATAGATATAGGTAAATCATTGTTTGAAAAAAAGCAGATGCATGCGACGCATCTGCTTTTTAACATAGCTAATTAAAGAATAAATCTTTAATTGCTTTAAAAACTTTACAAATTTCATAAACAAGTTTAACTGCTTCTAGTATTTTATGTAATAGTTTATGAATCGTAAAGGTATGTTTTTCTTTTGTATTTTTCTCTTTTTGGTAAATCATTGTTCTAGCCTCCTTTCTGTCGAAAGAATCGGCAAAAAGTATTATAGCACATAATTAATGAAAAATTTGTCGAAAATTGGCGTTAAATCAAAAAAATATTTTATAAAATACTATAATTTATTGAAAAAAAAAATGCGCTATGATATAATTTTGCTATAGAATTTAGTATATGTTATAATTCATGGTTAAGTTGAATTTGTACATAATGAGAATTTAAAGATAATTAGTAATGTAACAAATCAAAAAAAGATAGAAAGGTGAAACAATGTTAAATAAAAAACAAGCAGAAAAAAGAATAAAAGAATTAAGAAAGCAAACAGAATATTATGCAAATAAATATTATAACGAAGATAAGCCTGAAATATCAGATTTTGAATATGATATGCTTATGTTAGAACTTCGAAATTTAGAAAAAGAATATCCTGAGTTTATTTCGAAAGAATCACTTACTCAACATGTTGGTGGAAAAGTGAAAGAAGGATTTAAAAAAGTTGAACACAAAATTCCACTTTTAAGTATGCAAGATATTTTTAGCATAGAAGAAATATTAGATTATGTTAATAAAATAAGAGAAAGAGCAGAAAAAGAGAATATAGAAAATAAGAATTTTGTAGTAGAAACAAAAATTGATGGACTTACAGCAGCACTAGAATATAAAAATGGAGAATTTGTAAGAGGGTCTACAAGAGGAAATGGATTAGTTGGAGAAGATGTTACAGAAAATTTAAAAACAATTAAGAATATTCCTCAAAAACTTACAGAAAATATAGATATTATAGTTCGTGGAGAAGTTTTTATCTCTAAAGAAGATTTTGAAAAAATGAATCAAGAAAGAGAAGAAAATGAAGAAGAATTATTTGCAAATGCAAGAAATGCAGCAGCAGGTTCTTTAAGGCAATTAGATAGCTCTATTACGAAAAAAAGGCCATTAGATATTTATGTATATAATGTTCAAGAAATTACTGGAAAGACTTTTACATCACATTATGAAGAACTTCTATACTTAGAAAAATTAGGCTTTAATGTGAACCCTGTTAAAATTTTTTGCAAAACACCAGAAGATGTAAAAAATGCAATAGAAAAAATAGGAGAAACACGAGAAAATTTAACATTTGGAATAGATGGAGCAGTAATTAAAGTTGATGATTTAGTATTTAGAGAAATACTTGGAACAACTGCAAAAAGCCCAAGATGGCAAATAGCATACAAATATCCACCAGAAAAAAAGATAACTAAATTAATAGATATAGTTTGTAATGTGGGAAGAACAGGAGTTATAACACCACTTGCAATACTAGAGCCTGTTCAAGTTGCAGGTTCAACGATTTCAAAAACAACTCTTCACAATCAAGATTTTATAAAAGAAAAAGAATTAAAAATAGGAGATACAGTAGTAATTCAAAAAGCAGGAGATGTAATTCCTGAAATAGTAGAAGTAAAGAAAGAAAAACGAACAGGAGAAGAAAAAAACTTCGAAATGCCAAAAGTATGCCCAATATGTGGAGCACCTGCTATAAGAGAAGAAGGAGAATCAGCAATAAGATGTACTGGAATAGAGTGCCCAGCAAAATTATACAGAAATTTGGTGCATTTTGTATCAAGAGAAGCAATGAATATAGATGGACTTGGAGAATCTATAATAGATCAACTTATGAACAAAGATTTAATAAAAAATATTGCAGATATTTATGCACTTAAATTTGAAGATATAGCTTCACTTAAAAAGAATGGAAAGAAATTTGCAGAAAATCTTACAAATGCAATAGAAAATAGTAAAGCTAACGAACTTCATAGATTAATTACAGCACTTGGAATAAGACATGTTGGAAGTAAAGCTGCGAAAGTATTAGCAAGAAAATTTAAAACATTAGATGCATTGGCTGAAGCTGATTTTGAAACTTTAAGCGGGATTAATGATGTAGGACCAATTGTAGCAAATAGCATTGTAGAGTTTTTCGAACAAGAACAAACGAAAGATTTAATTCAAAGGCTTAAAAATTATGGAGTAAATATGGAAGATAATTCGAAACAAAATGAAGACAATAGATTTGAAGGATTAACTTTTGTATTAACAGGAAGTTTGGAAAGCTTTACAAGAGATGAAGCAAGTAATATAATTGAAAATTTGGGCGGAAAAGTATCAGGCTCAGTTTCAAAAAAGACAAGTTATGTTTTAGCAGGAGAAGATGCAGGAAGTAAACTTACAAAAGCTCAATCTCTTGGAGTTAGAGTTATTTCGGAAGAAGAATTTAAAGAGATGATAAAATAAAAGTTCAACAAAAAAGAACCGACACCAATTGAAAAGGAGGGAATATGAATAAAAATCAAAAAATACAAGAATTATATTCAATTAGAAATGAAATATTTAATGAAGTAGATAGTATGTCTATAGTTCCTGAAGAAGTAAAAAGTATTATATATAAAGCTTTTCAAGAAATGAATGAGTATTATCAAAATTATGGTTTAGATAATTCAGAGATATTAGAATATATATATGGTAATTATAACGAAACCATGGCAAGTATTACTAGAGGAAAGGGAAGCGATAGAAGAGGAGTATATTGGAAACAAATTGATAATCTTTTTGACTATTTAGAAGAAAAAATTTTAAACGGAGAAGAAATACAAAGGTTAGAAGTTGAAAGATTTGAAATTAATGATGATCAAAGAGATCGTATAGTAAATGTAGTTGTTGATATTTTAAATGATAAACTAAAAGATATACAAAGTAGGCAAAATAAACTAATGGAAAGAAGAGATTATTCTGATAAAGAAATTGAAAATGTTAATAATGAAATTATTGCTTTTATAAAAAATTTTATTAAAGAAAGTCAAATAGGAATAAATAGTGAATATGAGAGAAGAGAAAAACAGCTTACAAGTATAGTTATAGATAAAGTTTTAGAGAGAATAAATGAACTAAATTCTACAGAAAAGACACCAGAAGAAATGTTTAAAGAAGGCTTAAGTGCTGATTTATCACTTGAAGATCAAAGAGAGAATGCACAAAGATTTACACAAAATCAGCAAGACTTAAACAGGGGTAAAGAAGATGATTGTTTACCAACTGATTTAATTCAATAATGCCAAAGTGGACATGCAGCGAGAAAGGAATGGTATTTGATATGGAAAATTACACTTTTGAAGATATGTATGTTGATTTAAGAAATGGATATCAAATATATTACACTTATGTAAAAAATAGATATGTACTTTTTAAAACAGCAAAGAATTGTTATACACAAAAATTAATTACAGATAATCCTAAAAATCCACATCCTAGAATGACTATGCTTACTTTAAAAAGGGTGAAAGAGATTTTTCCTTTTATGGAAGATATTGAGTATAAAGTAGGGATAGAATGATGAGTTAATCAAATAATAAATAAAAAACGAAAGTAGAATAAGGAGTTTACAATGGAAAAAGAAAGATTAGTAACATTTACAGATGCAGTTTTAGCAATAATAATGACGATACTTGTACTAGAATTAAAAAAACCAACAGAGCCAACACTTGTACAACTTTGGGCATTAAGAGAATCATTTTTAGCTTATGCTTTATCATTTTTCTGGTTAGGCTCAATGTGGATTGCATTGCACAATACGTGGAGTAAAGCAAATACTATATCAACAAAAGTAATTGGCTGGAATATAGTATTATTGTTTTTGCTATCATTAATACCATATACAACATCATTAGTTAGCATATATTATGATAATAAAGTAATTCAAGGACTTTATGGAGTTGTAGTTATTCTTATAAGTATTGTAAATATTATACTAAACAAGGTATTGAACAAAGCAAATAAAGGAAATAAAGATTTGTCTAAAATAACAAAAAAATATATGGATGCTTTAATAATTGATGTGGATATAAAAGTATTAGGTTTAGCACTTGCAATTTCAGTTTATCCACAAGCTATGATGATTAGTGTATTTATTGCTGCAATTATGATGATAGTGAAAAGGAGATAAGTTACAGAGTGTAAATATTTTAGTGATAAAAGGAACATAGATTTTTGGCATATTTTGAAGGAGCTTAAAAATATGGAATTAAATAAAAAAATATGGAAAAATAAAGATATAGAAGAATTTAATAATTATTTAGAAAGCATAAAAAGACCTGAAAAAATTGAATTTGCAAAAAGAACCATTAACACAGAAATGGAAGTACTAGGAATTCCAATTCCAGATTTAAGAAAAATTAGCAAAGAAATTTCAAAAGGTAATTACTTGAGTTTTTTAGATTCAAACAATAATAGATTTTACGAAAATACAATTATAAATGCATGTTTAATTAATCTCATAAAAGATTTTGAACAAAAAAAGAAATATTTAAATGAGCTATATATTGACAACTGGTCAACATGTGATATTTTATCTTTTAAAATAAAAGGATTAGAAAAAGAGTATTGGAAACTTTCAGAAGAATATATAAAAAGTAAAGAATTATTTAAAAGAAGAGTAGGAATAAAGATTTTATTTAGTTACAAAAACAATGAAGAATATGTTGATAAAATTTTTAAAGTATTGGACAACTTATATGATGAAAATGAGTACTATGTGAATATGGCAATAGCTTGGCTTTTGTGTGAACTTATGATATATAATCGAGATAAAACTATAAATTATTTAGAACATCACAATTTAAATAATTTTACAATAAACAAAGCAATTTCAAAATGTAGAGATAGCTTTAGAGTAAGCAAAGAAGATAAAGAACTATTATTAAAATACAGGGTTTCTTTTGGGGACGGAGGAAAAAAAGTAACCTAGAAAGCGATAAAAACTATTTGATTCTTCGTAATATTTGGGAAAGGAAAAATTCACTCTTGAGCAAAGTGCTTTTTTCCTCTGTCCCAAAAAGGAACCTTAAAGGAGCAATAAATGAAATTTATAAAAAAATTAATAATTGTACTAATTTTAGTTATACTAATTATAGGAATATTAGTAGGAGTAGTTTTTGGATTACCAGGATATAATATGTACAAACAAGCTTTGGAAAAAGAGTCAATAGATGAAAAAGTAGCAAGTATTGAAAAGAAAAAGAATTATTCTGAATTTTCAGAATTACCAGAAATGTATGTAAATGCAGTTATTGCTACAGAAGACCATAGATTCTATGAACATAAAGGAATTGACTTTATATCTGTTGCAAGAGCGATATACAATGATATTAAGGCAAAAGAATTTGTGGAAGGTGGAAGTACAATTTCACAACAGCTTGCAAAAAATATTTATTTTACACAAGAAAAAACAGGTGAAAGAAAAGTTGCGGAAGTACTTATGGCAAGTAAATTAGATAATACATTAAGCAAAGAAAAAATATTTGAACTATATGCAAATACAAGCTATTTTGGAGATGGATATTATACCATAAAAGATGCATGTAAAGGATACTTTAAGAAAGAACTTCGCGAAATGACAGATTATGAATGCATAATGCTTGCTGGAATTCCAAATGCGCCAAGTGTGTATGCTCCAACGAAAAATCCAGAACTTACAAAGAAAAGAGCAAGGCATGTTATACGTAAGATGGTAGAAAATGAATATCTAACACAGGAAGAGGCTGATAATATTTTGAAAGAAGAAGGAGGCTAATGTTATGCAATTTTTTAAAGAAGAAAATAGAATTTATGCAACAAATATAGATAATGAAACAGTTGCAGAAGTCACTTTTTATGAAATACAAAATGGAGTATATAATATTGATCACACATTTGTTGATGATTCTTTACGAGGACAAGGAATAGGAAGCAAATTGGTTCAAGAAGCTGTTGATACAATAAAACAAAAAGGTGCTAAAATTCAAGCAACTTGCCCATTTGCAAGTAAGTGGTTAGAAGAAAATATGTAAGAGATTTGATTTATAAAGATATTGAAAATCTATCTTTATAAATCTATTTTTTTGTATAAATTTTGTTGATTATTAATTTTGATTGTGATAGAATTTGAATTGTATAAGAAATTTTTAATGAAAGGTAGTTAATAAAAATGATAATATATCCAAAATTAGATGAAAAATTAAATGGAATAAATTTTTTAAAACAATATGTAGAAAAATACAAAGGAATAGAAATTCAGCTTTTATCGTTTGATTGTATAGATATTGCTTATGATGTAATAAAAAAATATAAAGCCGAAATTCCAACTTTAGAAGAAGTTACAATACATTTACCACTTGTAGAAGAATTTAATTTTGAAGCTTTAGCTTTTGCGAAATTAGATGAAGAAAAAGAAAGAGTAAGTGTATTGATTAATGCATCAAAAGAGTTAAACTTAAAAATTAATTTATTATACCATACTAGATGGAATTATAATACTTGGCTAAGTAGTGGCGCGATAGAAAGAATGCAAGAACTTTTAAGTTTAATTCAAAATACAAATGTTAATATTTTAATTGAAAATATTTATGCAGTTGTAGAAAGAGAAGAATGTGCAGTTTTTAAAGTTGCAAAACATATAAATAATAATCATTTAAAGGTGTGTTTGGATATTTGTCATTTACATGTAGAAGCTAATATGTTTAAAGAACCTTTTGATGAATTTATAGATAGTTATTTAAATAAAGATGATTGTAAAAAATTCATTCAACAAATTCATTTTGCAGGAACTTTAAATGGTGATGGATTGATTGATAAAAAAACGCATGGAAGAATGCATGATTCTTGGCGAAGTTTTGAAGAAGATTATAGTATTTTAGAACAATTTGGAATTGAAGATAAAAAAATTGTTACAGAAGTTTCTGAAGATGATTATTCTACAAGAGTAGACCAAATTAAAGAAATAGAAATGTTGATGAAGAAAATATAAAATGAATTAAATTATATAAAAAGCAGATAATATTCATAATGGAGGTAACTTTAAATGTTAATCGAAGTTATAAAATTTATATTATTTGCTTTTTTAATTGTATTTATTTCAAAATATATCTTAGTTACATACTTAAGAAAATTAGCAGAAAGCCTGAATTTAAAAGCAAAAACAGTTGGAAATATTGCAGGAATTTCAACATCTGTGCCAGAATTTTTAAGTGTTACAACATCAAGTATAAGAGGCTTGCAAGGTGCAAGTATTTACAATATTTTAAGTTCAAATATAATAAATTTAATCCAATATTTAGCAACAATTATGCTTAATAAAAATACACATAAACTAAAAAATCGTGCAATAATAATAGATATGATTTTTGTAGCAGTAACAATTTTTATTCCCATTATATTACTTAGGCTAAATATAGAACTAGATATGTTTATTGTACCTCTATTTTTACTTTTTTATGCGTTGTTTTCATATCTAAATAATAGTATTCACAAATTATATTTAGATAATGAAACAAAAGAAACTACCCAAAGAAAAATAGATATAAAGAAAATTGTGGGTTATATAGCTACTTTAGCTATAACAGGAATTATGCTTTATATAGTTGGTGAATTATTAGGAAATAGTTTAGAAAACTTGTGCAAAACATTTAATGTTCCTCAATTTGTTGTAGGAGTATTACTTGGATTTATTACAAGTATTCCAGAACTTTTGACTTTTTTTGAATCTCAAAAATACAATAAAAAAGAAAAAGACGAAATGCTTGGAGTAGTTGAAGCTACAAATAATTTGGTTGCTTCTAATACTTTGAATTTGTTTGTGATTCAGACAATTGGGATTTTGATTTTGAATAGATGAAATTTGCAAAAATGGACTAAATATGGTATAATATAATTAGCATAAATTCACCAATGGTGATATAGAAAAAATAATTCATACAGGAGGAAAAAATGAACCTTGCAAAAATTATCATATTTGTTACCATTATGATTGCACTTTATGGGTTTGTACTTTTTGTGCCAGTTTTAAGGCACAAAGAAAAAGCTGAAAGAACCCAAATTGTAAAAGAATGGAGCAAGGTATTCCTTGTTACATGGGTTATTACAATATTATTAATGTATGGATTAACAAGAATTTTTTAGTAATGCACCCCGTTGTTGTGTATACAACAATGGGGAAGCATTTTTACACAGCTATGACAAAAAATAAATATAGTATGATAATATATAGATTATTAAAATAATATAGAAAAGAGAAAAATAAAATGAACGTTAATTTTGAGTATTATAAAGTATTTTATTATGTAGCAAAATATAAAAAAATATCACTTGCAGCAGAAAAACTATTTGTTTCGCAACCAGCAGTTACACAAACTATACAAAAGTTAGAACAACAATTAGGTAGTAATTTATTTATTCGTACAAAAACAGGAATAGAGCTTACAGAAACAGGTAAAATGTTATATGAGTTTACAAGTCAAAGCATAGAGATATTAGATAATGCAGAATACAGATTTAGTAAATATGAGAACCTAGAAGAAGGAATTATAAAAATAAGAACAGGAAGTACAATTGCAAAATTATTATTATATGATGCACTTGAGAAATTTGGAAAAGATTATCCAAACATTAAAGTTGAAATAGCAACTGGTGCTCCAAACAAATCGGTAGAAATGTTACATACAGGTGAAATTGATATGGTGTTAGTATATTTACCATATAAAACAGAATATAGTAATATAGAAATAACAGAATGTGCAAAAAAACAATATATTTTTGCAATGAGTGAAAAGTATCAAAAAGAAAATAATGTAAAAATATCTAAGATTGAAGATATAGCAAAATATTCTTTAATAATACCTAAAAAGAATTCTGCAATTAGAAATTTATTTGATGAGAAATTTAAAGATTTAATAACAGATTTTCATTATGAAGTTGCGCAAGAGCATATGAAGAAAGAATTAATTTTGAGAAATATGGGGATTGGATTTATTATTAAAGACGAAATTAAAAATGAATTAAAAAATAAAAAAGTTATTGAGGTAAATGTAGATAATGCTACAATAGATTGTAGTATAGGTGCCATAACATTAAACAAAAAATTATCGACTTTTGCAACGAAAAGGCTTTTAGAATATATAAAGAAATAGAGTGAAATAATGATAAATATAAGCAAAACTTATACTTATCATTATTTTTTTTGATTTTACATATTATGGAAACAATGATAAAATTTATGTAAACAAAAAAGAAAGGAATGATAAATTATGGGAAATTATCAAATTGAAATTAATGGAGAATTAGCAAAAGAAAAAAACAATGAAAATATTAGAGAAAAAATTGCAAAAAAAATAAAAGAGATGGGAGTAGTGGTAACTCATTTTGGTGATGATTTAGATAATAAATCTGCAATATATGCTATTCAAAAATGGGGAGAAGAAAATGGATTTATTTTGAAGGGACAAAAATTAGAAATATTGAGAGTTCCAGCAGGACAAGTGAAAAATGGATATCTAAATCTTGATACAGGAGGACATAAAGGTAGTTTTATAAATGATGATGGTGAAACTATAATAATAGACGGGGATCCGAAAAATGGAATAAAATCAGCATGTGAAGCCTTGTCTAAATTACAGATTTATGTGCCAAAACAAATTGTAGAAATTGCAGATACTAGGCCAAATAGGATAAGTAGTTTGGATAGTAGAAGCGGATTAGCTTTAGTAAGATATTTAAGTGGTGATCAAACTTTTAAACTTGCTGAAGAAGGCTTATTAGACAAACAATTATCAGATGAACAAATAAAAGAATTTGGATTAGAAGATGCGCATAAAAAGCAACAAGATATTATAGACAATGCTTGTGAAAAAATAAAACAATACACAGAGGAAACAACTAGTGGAGAAAAAATAGTACTTGCTCCTGAACAAATCTTTGCAGGGTCTGGTATAGCTTATGAAATGGGAATTAATTATTATGTATCAGCTTCTACACACTTAGATAAAGAAAAAATTCCAGATGGAGTTACTTTTGCTATTACATGTAAACCAGGAGTCAAATTACCTGAAAATGTATTAGCGTTTGGTAGAGAATTAGTAGAAAAATATAGAATAGACGAAAACTCATCAGGAGTTTTTGTGAATCCAAATGGTCAAATGATTGTAGCAGGTGGATTTAAAAATCCAAACTTTAAAATTGAAGGAAAAAGCGTAGAACAGATGCTTGAAGAAATATTTAGAATTTTTGATGGAAACGAAATTGATAAAAATAAACAAAAATAGAAGGTGATAAATCTTGAGAACAATTAGTGTAGATGAAATAATAAATAACACAAATAATAAAAGTATAATAAATAGATTTCAACCTAAAAAGAATATAGCAAGAAGTATATGTCTACAGATGTTTAATAGATTAAAAACAACTAATTTCATATTTCTTGATAGTGAACCTATTAAGAAGTATGAAATATATAAAATAAATTTAGAAAAAGAAGAGATTATGATTGCTAATAAAGATTGGTTGATTACAGATAAACAAAATGAAATAGAGGCATATTTTGATAAAAATATAGCTTTTGAAATTTGTGAAATTTGTAATCAATTAAATGATAGTGCAATAAATAGTTGCCCTGAAATTATGGAAATGTATCAAGATGAAGTATTTATGAAAAGAGAAAAAATTGCAATTTTAAAAGAAGAAGATGAAAAAAAATACAATAAGGCATTAACAGAATATCATATAGTAACTGAATCATACATTTTTAAAAATTTAAAAAAAGAAAATAGAGTTTTAAATAACAAAGTTAGCAATTATAGAGAAATAATTAGAAATCTAGGAAAAAGATTAGAGATTAGTATGGAAAGATATGAAGAAATAATAGAGCAACAAAAAGCAGAAGATAATATTTTTGTAAAATCAATAAAGAGTATAAAAAGAGTATTTAATATAAAATGATCTAATAAAAAGATTCAAGCTGACTTCTTTAAATAATAACCAACTTCTTAATTGCGATGCGATTAGAAAGTTGGTTGTTTTACATGTAAAAATTAATATGGAGATTTAAAATATTCTATAAAAATAAAAAATATTACAAAACAATTACAAAATTATTAAATTTTTATAACAATTGCCTATTAAAAAATAAATATGATATAATAAAATCAAACTATATAGAAGGAAGTTAACATGGAAGAGGTACTAAATACATTAATAAAAAAATTAGATTTAGAAGAAAAACTAATTGGCATCTTACAATATGGAAGTAGTTTACAGAAAGAGGATTTAGATGAATTTTCTGATATAGATATTTTAATTGTAATTAAAGATCAATATTTTGACGAACAAAGTAGAGGAAGTATTTCTTTTAATAAAACAGAAGTAGAATATTTTATTGAGACAGAAACAGAAATATACAAAGATTTTTTAGATGAACTAGATACACTTATTCCAATAAACAGAAATAGATTTTTAACAGGAAAGATTTTAATAGATACGGAAAATAAGCTTGAAGCACTTAAACAAAGAGCTGAAAAAATGAATTCAATGCCATATACACCAATGAGCTTATTAGATATAAAGAAAAATGGAATTAGTTTTTATAATAGATTAAATAAGCTAAAAAGGAAAAAGAAATATAGGCACAAAGACTTTCAATACTACTATTACAGGTGTGTGAATGAACTGATCGAAATTTATTCGCATATGACATTAACTCCAATTATAAATGATAAATTATACAATTCATTAAAAGATGATAATTATAGAAGAAAATATTTTCAATATGAAATAAAAGATGATTTTTGCAAAGAATGCTTTATTAAAATTATAGAAAAACCTAACTTGAAGGTTTTAGAAAATACTATTGATTATATATTTAGAAAATATATAGATACTACCGGGGATTACAGATTATATTATTATAGGAGGGAAATATAAAATGGATGAGAGAAAGGTAGAATATCTTAAAAGAAAAATTGCAAACAAAGAAGCAGATTTAAAGAAATATAAACTGGTAGATGATCTTATAGGTCGTTTTGGTTCATTAAGAGCAAAGACAATCTTTGAGTCTAATGGTAAGCTAATAGTAGAAGACAAAAATGGAGATAAGTATTTTATAGATTTAAAGTTATTTCCTATAGATGAGTATGGATTATCAGGTTATGGTCGTTTTACGTGGGGAGATATAAATATAGAAAAGTTAGAAGACATTCCTGCTGATATTATCAAAAAAATGATTGAGGATAGTGGTGTTGAAAAATTTGTGCATCCTGATAGAGATACTATTACTCAAAGTTTGAGTCATGTACAAGAAGAAAATTTGAGCAGAGACGATATAAATTCAAAACAAAAAGAGTATGAAGGTATATCAAAAGATTTTTATAAAAAAGCAAATAGAATATATATTGCAAATACAGCTAATAGTAGAGTTGCTTTATATGAAAATGAAGGGAAATATTATGTAAGTGAAAGAAGGAGACTTATTACTGCAGATGGATACGATGTAATTTTTGCAGATCAATATTCAAAAAAAGATGAATTATTTGAAGAAGTTAATGAAGATGAGATAAAAGAGATATTTGGAGAAGATAGTTTAGCAAAATTAAATTATGGTCAAAATTTAGATACTGCTGTATTGAATATAGAAGAACAAAAAAGATTAATAAGCGCATATTATCATAATCAAGGACATACGGCTGAAGGTTTAAAAGAAATGCAACAAGATGTAAAGGAATTACCTAAAGAGAAACCAAAAAAAGAAATTAGTTCAGATGAAATTGCAAAATTAAGTAAAGAGAATCAAATGACCACAAGTGCTGTTCATAAAAATATTTTTACATGGTTACGTGAAAAAGCAAAAGAATTTTTTAAAGGAAGAAATTAGGTGAAAATTATGAAATCAGTAGCAGATAAGTCATTAACAGAAGTATATGAAGTATTAAAACGTTTGCCAAAATATGAATATAATAAAATCCCAAAAGAAGCTATTGATATAATAATTCAAAATAAAGATAATGAATATAATTGGCAATATGATGATTCGAAAGATTTAATAAATCAAAATTTAAGCAGAGAAGCAATAGCGATTCTTTCATACATAAATTTGGAATACTTGTTAAGTGATAAAAAAAGAAAACTAATGGAAGAAATTTATGAAATAAACCAGAGAAAGCTTGAAGAAAAAAAGAAAGATTTATACAAAAAAGATGAAATATTTAAAAATAGGGAAATTGTGAAAAATGAAGGAGCGCCTACAAAAGAGAAAAATGTAAGTTTAGTAGAAAAGAAAGAAAATATTTTTACAAAATTTATAAAGAAGATAAAAAGATTATTAATAAAATAAAGAAAATTTTTAGTGGTAGCTAATAAAGATCCTCTATAATGTATATATCATTATAGAGGATTTTACTAAAAGTGGAGTATGTAAGGGGCTTTACTTGACATTTGCCAACTAAATTTTTATAATAAAGCTATAGATAAAAACTATTAATGATGGAGAAAAATATGAGAAATTTAGAATATATGCTAAAAAACAGAGTAATAAATAGTAGTAGCTTAATAAAATATGGCTTTAAAAAGCAAGCTGAAAAATATGTATTTAATGTAAAAATATGTGATGAACAATTCGAAATGATAGTTGAAGCTGAAAACAACAAAATGACTTCAAAATTAATAGATTTAATGAATGAAGATGAATATGTGCTTGTTGATGTGCAAGATAGTGTGGGTGAATTTGTTGGAAAAGTAAGGCAAGAATATGAGGAAAAACTGCAAGAAATAATCAAAAAATGTACAAGTAAAGAAGTATTTAAATTCAAGCAATCAAAACAAGTAATTGAATATATAAAAGAAAAATATGATGATGAACTTGAATTTTTATGGGAAAAGTTTGAAGAGACTGCTATTTGGAGAAATAAGCAAAATAACAAATGGTATGGCTTAATAATGGCAATACCAGAAAGCAAGTTAGGTATAGATTCAGAAAAAATAGTAGAAGCATTAGACATAAGATATCAAAAAAATGAAACAGGCAAAATAGTAGATAATGAAAAATTTTTTCCGGGTTATCACATGAATAAAAAGAGCTGGATTACAATTAAACTAGATAATTCAGTTGATATTAAAACAATAAAAAAGCTAATAGATAACAGTTATAATCTTTCTTTAGGAGGAAAACCTGTAATAAAGCGTTACAATTCAGAATTTTGAATATATTTTCCCTGTATAAAGTGATTAATATATAAATTTTTTAGGCACCTCCAAGTGATACCCACTCGGTTACCTCCTAAAATAATTTATATATTAATCACTTACGCGGGATTTAAGTGAATTTAGTATGAATAGTAACAATAAAGCAAGGCGATTTAGCTCGAAAAGTTGAAAATACGTGATTTATATGATAAAATAAGCAAAGTTATTTAGTATAGGATGGAGAACATTATGAAAATAGGATTTTATGATTCGGGATTGGGTGGAATAAAAACTTTAAAAGACATAATAGATATGGGGTTAAATGAAGATATTTATTTTTTAGCTGATGAAAAAAATAAACCTTATGGAACAAAAACTCCTGAAGAAGTAAAAAAAATTGCTTTTGAAAATGTGCAAACACTTGTGGATTTAGGGTGTAAAATAATAGTTGTTGCATGTAATACAGCTACTTCTGTTGCAATACAGGATTTAAGAGAAAAGTTTTCTCAGATAGAAATTATAGGAACAGAGCCAGCAGTAAAATTGGCAGTTAAAGAACATTCAAATAAAAAGATTTTAGTTATAGCAACAACTATAACTGTGCATGGCGAAAAATTACATAAACTAATAAATTCGTTAGATGTAGAAGAAAAAATAGAACTTTTAGCAACAGATAAATTGGTTAAACTTGTTGAGGATAAGAATTTTTCTAATAACCAAAAAGAAGTGAATCAATATATATGCGATTTTTTAAAACCATACAATTTAGCAGAATATAGCCACATAATTTTAGGCTGTACTCATTTTCCAATAGTTAAAGAAAATATTCAAGAAATAGTTAAAGATTATGGTATAAAAGTGATTGATGGAAATGAAGGGATTGGAAAAAATTTATTTAATAAGATTTATAAATATAAAAATGAGAATGTTCAAAGAAAAGGTGAATCAAAACTTGACATAAAAATTATAGATACATTGCCAAGTAAGACTTTTGAAAAAAGAACAAAAGAAATTTTGCAAGAAATATCAAGTGAAAATATTTTATTTTTATAAAAAAAATATATATTTATAGACAAGATTGGAGTAAATTTTTTCATGAGATATGGATTCTTAAAGAAATTATCATAGTATGAATGAAAGATTTTAAGTAATTAAGAACAAGGTGCCCTAAATTGCAGAACACCTTGTTTGAATTTTTACTTACCCATAAAGCCTCTTAAGATAATTTTTTATAGCTTTTTTGATTTCCTCTTCCGGACAAATGGAAAGCGCTTTCGTAGGAAAAACATACACTAGAGATTTGAAGATAAAATTTCCTTTTTCATAAAATACTACTACACTTGAGGAACCAATTTCAATATCGTCTGAGTATATCAAAACTAGAATGTGAAATTGTTTGCCCTCTCTGAAGGTTATCACAGGTAAATATTTCATTTTTTCTCCTTTCTACAATGTAGACTAGGTTTATCTGTTTCGTGTATCATAATTATATATTATTTTACATAAAATGTCAAATTTCGAAAAAGTCTTGACAAATGTATAAAAATCAAATATAATATAACCAATATATGTTATCAAGAGTGGACGAGAGATTCGGCTTTAAGACTCCACAGCAACCTATTTAGGTTAGGTGCTAATACCGACCAAGAAAAAAGTACTTGGGATGATGATTAAAAAGAGAAATCAGCCTTTGTACGAAAAGTATGAAGGTTTTTTTGAATTATACGAGAAGTCTTAGATATTATATAAAAGATTAAAATAAAACAAACATATTTTGAACATATGAGAGGTTTGAGGCATTATAAAAAATAAAAAGACGTATAATTAAACCAAAAAATTAATGAAACATATATGAATATTTTTTAGAAAGGATGATGAACATGAGAAGATTATTTACATCAGAGAGTGTCACAGAGGGACACCCAGACAAACTATGTGATTACATATCAGATAGTATTTTAGACAGCTATTTGGAAAAAGACAAAAATGCAAGAGTAGCTTGCGAGACAGTTGCAGGGAAAGGAGAAATCTATATTACAGGAGAAATAACATCAACAGCAAAAGTAGATATTGAGAAAGTTGTAAGAGATACAATAAAAGAAGTTGGCTATGATAATGAAAACACAGATATTGATTATAGAACTTGCAAAGTAACAATAAATATTTCAAAACAATCTCCAGATATAGCATTAGGAGTTGATAAATCTTTTGAAGACAAAGATGGACAAGCAATAGAGTCAGAAGGTGCAGGAGATCAAGGTTTGATGTTTGGATTTGCATGTGATGAAACAGAAGAATTAATGCCACTTCCAATTTCATTGGCACATAAACTTGCAAAAAGATTATCAAGTGTTAGAAAACAAAACATTATTAATTATTTAAGGCCAGATGGAAAAGTTCAAGTTACAGTTGAATACGAAGATAATAAGCCTATAAGAATAGATACAGTAGTTATTTCAACTCAGCATTTAGACGGAATAGAAATGTCAAAACTTCAAAAAGATATAAAAGAAAATGTTATAAATGCTGTAATTCCAAAAGAGCTTTTAGACGAAAAAACAAAATATTACATTAATCCAACAGGAAGATTTGTAATTGGTGGACCTTATGGAGATAGTGGATTAACAGGAAGAAAAATAATAGTGGATACCTATGGAGGATATAGCAGACATGGTGGAGGAGCTTTTTCAGGAAAAGACCCTACAAAAGTAGATAGGTCTGCTGCATACATGGCAAGACATATTGCAAAAAATATTGTAGCAAACAAATTAGCAAAAAAATGTGAAATCCAATTTTCTTATGCAATAGGTGTCGCAAAACCTGTATCTGTATATATAGACACATTTGGAACAAACCAAATACCTGAAGAAGAGATAATAAAAAGAGTAAACGAAAAATTTGATTTAACACCAAGAGGAATTATAAATTATTTAAATTTGCAAGAACCGATTTACAAGAAGACAACAAATTATGGACATTTTGGAAAAAGCGATTTACCTTGGGAGCAAGTTGTTGAAATGTAGTTTTGTTAAAATGCTTGACTAAAAATAAAATTTAATGTATAAAATATATAGAAATATAGGAAGAGGAAAATCGGCTATCAAGTTACTTTTTTCCTCCGTCCCAAAAATCAACCAAGAAAGGAAGAGAATTATGGAAAAATCAAAAGTATATTTTATAAAAGAAATTACGCCTGAGAATGTTGTTAAACTATATCAAAAATTAGGTAAAGAATTACCAGGAAAAGTAGCGGTAAAAGTTCATTCAGGAGAAGAGGGAAACCAAAATTATTTGCATCCTGAATTTATGAGACCAATGGTAGAGTATGTAAATGGGACTATAGTAGAATGTAATACTGCTTATTCGGGAGAAAGAAACACTACAGAAAAACATTTAAAAACAATTGAAAGACATGGTTGGAATAAATATTTTGATGTTGATTTAATGGATAGAGAAGGACCAGATGTTGTTATTCCTGTAAAAAATGGAAAAATTTTAAAAGAAGATTTTTTAGGAAAAAATATAGAAAATTATGATTCAATGCTTGTTTTATCACATTTTAAAGGTCATCCTATGGGTGGATATGGTGGAGCTTTAAAACAGCTTTCTATTGGATGTGCTTCAAGTGAAGGAAAAGCTTGGATTCACTCTGCTGGAAAAAATAAAGACCAATATACATTATGGGATCATCTTCCTAAACTAGATGAATTCTTAGAATCAATGGCAGATGCTGCTTCAGCAGTAGTTGATTATTTTAAAGGAAATATGGCATTTATAAATATTATGGCAAACATGAGTGTAGATTGTGATTGTTGTGCAGTTGCAGAAGATCCATGTATGAAAGATATTGGTATTTTAGCTTCATTAGACCCTGTTGCAATTGACCAAGCTTGCATAGATTTAGTAAAAGCAAGCAATGATCCAGGAAAAGAACATTTCTTAGAAAGAGTTAATTCAAGACACGGAACACATACAATTGATAGTGCTGCAGAATTAGGTTTTGGAACAAAAGAATATGAATTAATAGAGATAAATTAATACAAAATTTTACAAAATTGTTACATTTGTAAAAATTTGTTGACTTATAATATAACAAAATGATATACTATATACTATAAAAAGATGAAAGAATACAAGTTAAAGCCAAGTATATTTGGATTTTCCTAACAATGAAGGGGATGAAATAATGAAAATAACAAAAGCTATAGCAATATTTTTAATAATTAATATAATCTTTACAATAGTATTTAGTTTATATCCAAGCAAAGTTTTTGCAGTAAGTCAAAAAATAGAGAATCAAATAAGTAAAATAGACGATAAGAAATATCCAGGAATAAAAAGTATGATAGAAAAGCTTCAAAAAGATCATAAAAATTGGAAATTTAAAGTACTATATACAGGATTAGATTGGAATACAGTAATTAAAGAAGAAGCGAAACATGGTAGAAACCTAATAGGTGCAAATCAAAAAAATTATTCAGGAGATTGGCTTTGCGAAAACTGCGAAAAAAATAAAAAGAAATATAGTGGCGGAAATTGGGTATGTGTATCAGATAATGCGGTTTCATATATGATGGATCCAAGAAATTCATTGTATTATGAAGATGTATTTCAGTTTTTAGAATTATCTTATGATAAAAATTCAACTTATGACACAAATATTATAAAAAGCATTTTAAAAAATTCATTTTTAGACGATGGTAATTTAGATAAATACATTACTACAATTATAAATAGAAGTAAAGAAAAAAATGTTAATCCATATTATATTGCAGGAAAGATTATTCAAGAGCAAGGTACAAAAGGTGGAGCTACATTTAAAATGAAACATACAGAGAAAGATAAAACTACATATTATTATAATATATTTAATATAAATGCAACTGGAGGTACTACATCAGCTATTGTAAGCAATGCACTTGAGTGGGCGAAAGACAAAGATTGGGATACAATTGAAAAATGTTTAATAGGTGGAGTAGATTTTATTGCTAATGGCTATATAACAATTGGGCAAGATACAATGTATTTTGAAAAATTTGATGTTATTGCAGATACTTTTTATACTCATCAATATGCACAAGATGTGATGTATGCACAAAATCAGGGGGAAAAATTAAGAAGAATTTTAGAAGGAATAAATGCAACAGAACATGCATATACATTTGTAATACCTTTATATGAGAATATGCCTTCATCTGCATGCAAAAGACCATCAACAACAAAAACAAACTCAAATAATGTAACGAGTACTAACGATAATAATAACAATGCCGAAACAGAGATAAAATATAATTTAGGTGATGTTAATGTTGATGGAAAAATAAGTTCAAGTGACTATGTGTTAATAAAAAATCATATTATGGGAAAAAAAGCTCTTAATGAAGAAGCAAGAAAATATGCTGATTATAATGGAGATGGAAAAGTTAGCTCAAGTGATTATGTATTAATAAAAAACTATATAATGAGTAGGTAGGAGAAACAATATGAAAAAAATAAAAATTTTTATAATATTAGTATTATTTATAATTCTAAATACTACAATATCAAACGCAGTTTCTTTAACAATTAAGTCATCAAAAACAACAGCCAATAAAGGTGATTCTGTATCAATAACAGTAAATGGAAGTGGAATAAGTGGAAGAGTGAATTTATCAGTAACAGGTAATGCAAGTTTAAGTGATAGCAGTGTATGGCTAGATAATTCAAGCGCTAAAGCTACATTAAAAATAAATGGTACGGGTAAAATTATAGTAACAGCTACACCTAGCGATATATCAAATTCAACTACAGGAGATGCTATTGTCAATATAAAAAGTGTTTCAACAACTATTAATGTTAAATCTACTTCAAGTGATAGTTCGTCGAACACAATAAATAATAGTACTTCAAAACCATCATCAGATGCAACTTTAAAAAATTTAGGGATAAAACCAAATGATTTTAGTGGTTTTAGAAAAGCTAATACAAGTTATTCTGTATCTGTACCTAAAAATGTAGATAAAGTTTTTATATATGCAACACCTTCAAATTCAAAAGCGACAGTAAAAGGAACAGGTTCAAAAAGTCTGCAAATAGGAAAAAATACATTTAACATAAAAGTTACTGCAGAAGATAAAAAGACTACAAAGACATATACTTTAACTATTACACGTCAAGATAAAGAAGAAGAGACAAAGTCTGATGCTACACTTACAAATTTAGGAATTAGACCAAAAGAGCACGATTTCACAGGATTTAAGCCAAATGTTACATCATATAGTATTTCAGTTCCTAATGATGTGGAAAAAATTACAATTTATGCAAATGCAAAAAATTCAAAAGATACAATTGTTGGAAGTGGTAATAGAACTTTAAAAGTTGGACAAAATAAGTGTGAAATTAAAGTTACATCTGAAAATAAAAAAATATCAAAAACTTATGTGTTGAATGTTACAAGAAAAGAAAAAGAAGATTCTGAGGAAGAAAAATCAGAGAACGAAGAAAATGACGAAAAAAAAGAAGACAATAATAAAAAGATTTCCGATGGTTTGAAAAATATAGAAATAAAAGATATAGAATTGTCTCCAGTTTTTTCTCAAGATGTGTATTCATATGAAGTAAGTGTACCAAGTGGAACAGAAAAACTTGAAATAAATACAGAAACAACCGGTGATAATATTGAAGTTGAGATAGCAGGAAATGAAGAATTAAAAGAGGGAGAGAATATTATTACTATTTTAGTACATAATAAAAAGGATGACACAACATCAACATATCAAGTAACTGCAACAGTTGAAAATAAAGAAATTAACTTAAGTGTAGTAAATGAAGAACTTAAAGATGCTGAAAAAAAATATAAAATACAATCATGGATTATAAAGGGAACAATAATTATAATAATTATTCTTATAATTATATATTTAATAGAAAGATATAAAATAAGTCAAGAATATGATGAAAACGAAGATTATGAGTATGAAGATGATGAAAATTCAGATATAGAAGAAGATGATGATGACGATATAAGATATGAGCAATCATATAACCCTAATATGCAATTTAAATCAACAGCTTCTGATGAATTAAGAGATATAGGTCTTTTTGATGGACAACAGGAAATTGAAGAATACAGACAACATAGAAAAAATAGAAAATATAAAGGAAGAAGATTTAAATAAAAACAAAAAAAGTAGCAGGTAGTGCAATTCCTGCTATTTTTTAAAGGAGAAAAAATATTTAATAAAAAAATAAAAAAAACTATTGCTAAAATAAAATAAATGTAATATAATTGTAACGAAAATGTAATAAAAATGTAATTAAAAGATATAATATATAGTAAACAAAGGAGATAGAGGCATGTTTAAGTTTGGATTAGGACAGGATATTGGAATAGATTTAGGAACTGCAACAGTAATTGCATATGTTAAAGGTAAGGGAATAGTACTTAGAGAACCATCAGTAGTTGCGGTAGATAACAATACAGGAGATGTTGTAGCTGTAGGAGTTGAAGCTCAAAGAATGTTAGGACGTACACCAGGAAATATAGTTGCTACAAGACCTTTAAGAGAAGGAGTAATTTCAGATTATACAGTTACAGAAAAAATGCTTAAATACTTTATAAACAAAGTAGGAGGAAAAAGTTTTTTTGCTCCTAGAATTATGATTTGTATTCCATCAAGAGTAACTGAAGTAGAAAAAAAAGCTGTTATAGATGCTGCAACTGAGGCAGGAGCAAGAAAAGTATATTTAATAGAAGAGCCAATAGCTGCTGCAATTGGAGCTGGAATAGATATTTCAAAGCCATGTGGAAATATGGTTGTAGATATTGGTGGAGGAACTACAGATATAGCTGTTATTTCATTAGGAGGTTCGGTTGTAAGTACATCTATAAAAGTTGCTGGAGATAAATTCGATGAATATGTTGTTAAATATATTAAGAAAAAACATAATGTAATTATAGGTGAAAGAACAGCAGAAGAGTTAAAACAAAATATAGGATGCGTGTTCCCAAAAATACAAGATGTAGATATGGATGTTAGAGGAAGAGATTTAGTTTCAGGTCTTCCTGTTACAATTTCAATACATTCTAGCGAAATGCTAGAAGCACTTGAAGAACCAGCGAATATGATAGTTGATGCAGTTCATTCAGTTTTAGAGAAAACACCACCTGAACTTGCTGCAGATATAAGTGATAGAGGGATTTATATGACAGGTGGAGGAGCTTTGATTGATGGTTTAGATAAACTTCTACAAGAAAAAACTGGAATAAATGTAATGATCGCGCAAGATACTGTATCATGTGTTGCATTGGGCACAGGAAAAGCTTTAGATAATCTTGATGCCCTTGATGAAAAAGAAAGAAAGAGGTTTTGATTTTTTCAAAATTTTTCAAAATAAAAATTCTAAAAAAAGCAATAATAATTTTGAAGGTGATTAAAATGAAACAGAAAAAATTATTAATTGCTTTTTTGTTGTGTTTGAGTTTAATAATATTAATATATGTGTGTGCAATAGACTCAATTCCAAAAAGTATAATACTATTTCAAGGCGAAAGCTTAAATATTAAAAAGATATTTGGAATATCTTTCGAAAACAAAAATTCTGAATATGGTGCAATTTTAACATCAACAGATTCAATAGATGAATCGAGAATTGGAACAACTAATTTAGAAGTGAAGCTATTTAATACTTTTAATGTTAAAGATATAGATGTTAGTGTAATAGAAAGAACAAAAGTTATACCTGTTGGGCAAATTTCTGGAATTAAACTTTATACAAGTGGAGTATTGGTAGTTGGAATGTCAGAAATAAGAGGGATAGATAATTTAAAATATAAACCTTATGAAAATAGTGGAATACAAGAAGGAGACACAATTGTACAAATTGAAAATAATCAAATAACAGATACAAATGAATTGATTAATGCAATAAATTCATCTAAAGGAAAAGAAATAAATATAAAGTATATAAGAAATAATGATAGTATGGAATGCAGTATAAAACCTGTTAAAACAAGTCAAAATGAATATAAATTAGGATTGTGGGTAAGAGATAGTGCTGCAGGAATTGGGACAATGACATATATAGAGCCGTCTTCTAATAATTTTGCAGCACTTCGGACATGGAATTACAGATATAGATACAGGAAATATTATAAATATTTCAAATGGACAATTTATTACAACGAAAGTTTTGTCAATAATAAAAGGAAAAGATGGAAATCCAGGTAAAATTCAAGGAACTATAAATGAACAATCAAAAATAGGTACAATAAATAAAAATACAATTTTTGGAATTTATGGAAATGTAGAAGATATTACAAAAGTAAAAATGCATAATAAGAATGTTATAGATGTTGCAACAAGAAATGAAATAAAACTAGGTGATGCGAAGATTTTATGTTCTATTGATGGAGAAGAAGCAAAAGAATACAAAATTCAAATAGATAAAATTTTTTTGAATAATGATTATGACAATAAAAGTATGTTAATTAAAATAACTGATGATGAATTGTTAGAAAAAACAGGTGGTATTATTCAAGGAATGAGTGGTTCGCCTGTTATTCAAAACGGGAAATTTATTGGAGCAATTACAAATGTTTTAATAAGTGACCCTACAAGAGGATATGTGGTATTTGGAGATTTAATGATTAAAGAAATGAGAACTGCATATTGAAAAAAGTTAAATAAAGTAGTATAATTGGTTCAAAAGTTATAAAAGGAGAAATAAAATTATGAAGATTGGAATAGTAGGATTACCAAACGTAGGAAAAAGTACTTTATTTAATAGTATAACAAAAGCAGGAGCTGAATGTGCAAATTATCCATTTTGTACAATAGAGCCCAATGTGGGAGTAGTGGCCGTACCTGATGAGAGATTAGATAAATTAGCTCAAATGTATAATCCACAAAAGGTTACTCATGCAATTGTGGAGTTTGTTGATATTGCTGGACTTGTAAAAGGAGCAAGTAAAGGTGAAGGATTAGGAAACAAATTTCTTTCACATATAAGAGAAACAGATGCTATATGCGAAGTTGTTAGATGTTTTGAAGATTCAAATATTACTCATGTTGATGGAAGTATAGATCCAATAAGAGATATTGAAACGATTAATTTTGAACTTATTTTTGCAGATATAGAGACAGTAAATAAGAGATTAGATAAAGCGAGAAAAATGCTTAAAGCAGAAAAAAAATATCAAGTTGAAATAGATTTATTAGAAAGAATAAAACAAAATTTAGAAAATGGAATATCAGCAAGAAGCTTAGAATATACAGATGAAGAGCTTCCAATAGTAAAAGATATGTGGCTTCTTTCTTCAAAACCTATAATATATGTAACAAATATTTCTGAAGAGCAAATTACCACATGGCAAGATGATGAAAATGTAAAAAAAGTAAAAGAATATGCGCAAAAGGAAAATTCAGATATAGTTCCTTTGTGTGTAAAAATAGAAGAAGAAATATCTACTTTAGAAGATGAAGATAAAAATGAAATGTTGGAAGCATTAGGATTAGAGGAATCAGGATTAGATAAATTAATTAAAAAAAGTTATGATTTGTTAGGATTAATGTCATTTTTAACAGCAGGAGAACCTGAAGTTAGAGCGTGGACAATAAAAAAAGGAACAAAAGCACCTCAAGCTGCAGGAAAAATCCATTCAGATATAGAAAGAGGATTTATTAAAGCAGAAGTAGTTTCTTTTGAAGATTTAATTAGAGAAGGTTCTATGAATGAAGCAAGAGAAAAAGGATTAGTTCGTTCTGAAGGAAAAGAATATGTTATGAAAGATGGGGATATAGTTTTATTTAAATTTAATGTTTAGATAATATTACAGAAATATTACATTTATTTTACAATTGTGTTAAAGGTATTGATTTTTAATAATAATATGTATAAAATATAGACAACGATTAATGTGAGAAAATAATAGTATGGGAAGATTGACTAAGGAGAAGAAAAATGCAAAATTGTTTAGGAATTTATATTGAAGAAAACCTAATTAAATATGCCAAAGTTTCTAAAGAACGTAATGATATGAAAGTAGAGTCTTTTGGAATAAGATTTTTCGAAGATTTGACTGGAGAAATAGAAAAAATTATTGAAGAAACTTATAGTTTTAGCACTCCTATAAGTGTCAATCTGTCTAATGAAAAATACTTGTACTTTGACATTTTTTCACTATTAAATAAAAAAGATATTGAAAAAACTATTGAAACAGAATTCGAAAGCTATTGCGAAGAAAAAAATTATAATTCTAATGCATTCGAAAACAGATATGCATTAATGCCAAATCATACTGATTCGGAAAAAATTAGAGCATTAGATATATTTATAAATAAAATTGAAATGAATAGGCAAAAACAGCCACTTGAAAAGTATAAATTAACAAAAATGATGCCTATATCTATAGCTATTGGAAATATAGCTAGATTAAACAAAAAAGAAAATCAACTTATTGTTAATATGGAAGATACTACTACAGTTACTACAATTTATGACAACCAAATATATAATGTAGATGTGCTAGATATTGGTAGCAAAGAAGTTTTAGACAATATAAATAAAATTGAAAATTCTTATGCAAAAGCTTATGATATTTGCAAGAATACGACAATCTACACTGCAGAAATGGAAGATTCAACAGAAGAACAACCATATTTGCAAAATATAATGCCTACAATATATAAAATAGCAGAAAAAGTACAAGAAATAGTAAGTTCGAGTGAAGCAAAAATACAAACAATTTATTTGACAGGTAATTTGTCTGTAATTAATAATATTGATTTGTATTTTCAAGAATTTTTTACAGATATTGAATGTAAAATTTTAAAACCAAATATTATTGATGAAGCAGTAACAAAGATAAATATAAAAGATTATGTAGAAGTTAACTCAGCTATAGCACTTGCAACAGTCGGACTTGGACAAGGAATACAAGAACTTAATTTTCAAAAGGCAAAAGCTGGGGATAAATTATCTCAATTCTTAAAAATAGAAATGCCAAATGGAAAGGTCATTGGAGGAAACACCAAGCTTGATTTAAGTTTAAAAGGCACGTTAACTACAGCAGAAACTTGGCTTGTAAGATGTATAGTTAGTCTTTTACTTATTTTAATAATATATACTGTTTTTTCAAAAGTATTAGCAAATCAAATGTTAAATAAGGAAGATGAAATAAAAAGATTAACAGCTACACAAAATTCACAAATTTCTGCAGTGAATTCAGATGAAAAAGAAATAAATGCTAAAACAGAAAAATATAAAGGTTTAATTGCAGATTTAAAAAGAACAAATGAAAAATTAAGCGATGCGGCAGCTAGAAGAAATTCTATACCTAATTTATTAAATCAAATTATGTATAATATACCAAATAAAGTAGAATTAACATCAATAGAAAACACAAGTGACAAGAATATATCAATAACAGCACAATCTTATGAGTATGACCAACTTGGCTATTTCAAAGCAGTATTACAAACAAAGAAAATACTTAAAAACGTCGTATCTACAAGTGGTGTAAAAAATGGAGATATTATTACATTTACAATAGAAGGAGAACTACCATAGATATAAACATAAGTGTCAGTAAATAATATAAAATTTTGACTATAATAAAAGGAGAAGCGCCATGAGGAAAATTTTATTTGCTGTATTAGCGATTGCTCTATTGATATTTACAGGATTTGTAATATATAGAGGAACTAATATAGGAAAATTTGAAATATGGGGAATTAAACAAATTAATGAAGAAAATGAAGTGATAGATCAAAAAAATGCAGATTTAGAAACATTAGTTAATGTTAGTTACCCTGAGGCAATATCAAAACTTAATAATAGTGGCGAAGTAATGGAAGAAAACAAAAAAGAATATGAAGAACAAGCTGCTATGATTTCTAGTAGTAAATATTTACAAAAAGAAAAGTATAAGCTAGAATTTTTATGGACTAAAATAGGAAATTATGCTAAAGACAATAATGTAACTCCCAAAATGCAAGTTACAAGTGGAAGCACTAAAGAAGTATATAATTTAATTATTACAGTAGTTGGAAGATATTCAAATGTAGCATCATTTATATATGCAATAGAAAATGATTCAAGACTTGGATTTAAAATAGAAGATTTTAAAATGACTCGTGCAAGTACAGGAACAGAAGGAGACAATAATCATTATGTTGAAGGAACATTTACATGTAAAGAAATACGAATAGATTTAAAATCTTTAGATAACGATAGTAGTAATAATGAAAATAAAACAAATGAGACTAATACTAATAATACAAACAACAATACTACAAATACTAATAGTAACACAAACAGTAGTGGTAATACAACGAATTCATCTAATACAAATACAACAAACACAACAAATACAACAAATACAACAGAAACAAATAACACTACAAATACAATAGAGAATACAAATAATCAAAATGGAAATAACACAACAAATGCTACAACTTAAGGAGGTTGTTATGTCAAAGATAATAAAAGAGATAATAATAATGCTCTTAGTAGCATTAGCAGGTATGCTATTATTTGCAGTTATATTTTATGAATATATACCAAATAGAAAAGTAGTTCCTGAAGTTTCAAAATATTCGGCTTCTGAAAAAATCAAGGAATTAAAAGCTGATAATATAGACAAAAGGGATGAACAAATAATAAAAACATTTAAAGTTACATCTTCAGATTTATCAAATTATAAAGTAACAAATGATTATGTAGCAGGAAAGTCTGATCCTTTTGCTCCTACAAAGCAAAGTCCTGATGCAGATAGTAGTACGAAGAAACCAGGAAGTAGTAATAACTCGAATTCTAGTACAACTGAAAAAACGGACACAGATACTGAAACAAAAAGTAAAGACATAAATGATTCAAAAGATAAATCAGAAGAGGTAATAACTACAAAATAATTAGTTTTTAAAGTTATATTAATTTACGAATAATTAATATACTCAAGATAAATAATTTAATTTGCAAAGGGGGGAAAATGATGAAAGGAAACAAAGGTATAACATTAATCGCTTTAGTTATAACAATAATCGTTCTATTAATTTTAGCAGGTGTATCTATAGCTATGCTTAATGGAGAGAATTCTATATTAAGAAATGCGCAAGAGGCAAAAAAACAATCAACTGCTGGTACTTTAGATGAAGCAGTTAAAATTGCTGTTGCAAATATATTAACAGATAATTTAGGATGGCCTGAAACAACAACATGGAGTAGTTTAAAAACAGAAATATTAAAAGTAAAACCTGATCTTATTATAACAGCACCTGCTTCTGATGCACAAGAACCAACAGGTGATGCAAGAAAAACAGTTACAGTTACAGCAAAACTTGATGAAAAAGGCGAAGCTCAAACAGTAATAGTTAATTTAAATACTGGAGCAGTATCAAAGCCTACAACATAATATAAGTAGAGTATATAAAAAGCATATGCATGCTATATGCATATGCTTTTATATAATAAAAAAATCTTTTTAGATTTTTTTATTATATAAAAGCTAAATGCACAGAAATTTTCTAAGAAAATATTGCTCAGAACAAATTTACGAAACGTATTAACAACTTAAAAGACAAAAACATTTTGTCACGTTTTTATTTGTTCTTTTCTTAAAAAAATCAAAGAAGGAGAAAAAAATGGACGTATTCTTATACATAATATTATTTATAATGGGAACATTATTTGGAAGTTTTTATACACTTGCTATATATAGAATCCCAAACAAAATTGATATAACACACACACATTCATTTTGCCCTAATTGTCATCATAAATTAGGTTTTTTTGAATTAATTCCAATATGGAGCTATTTGTTTTTGGGTGGAAAATGCAAAGAATGTAAGAAAAAAATAAGACCAAGATATTTAATTATAGAAATATTGTCAGGAATTACTTTAGTTTTAATAGCAAAAGGATTTGATATAAGTTATTCAAATTTACAAATAAAAACAATAATTGAACTTGGCTTTTTGATCTTGTATTTATCTGGAATAGTAATCATAGCTGGAATTGATTTAGAAAAAAGAAAGATAGAAAAAAGTGTTATATATTATGCATTAGGAATATTAGTTTTATACATAATATATCTATGCATAGTAGATAGAGCTAATATATATAGATATATTATGTATCTATCATTTACATTAGTATTACTTATTATAGATACAATTATTTTAAAGAAAAAAGCAAATACAAGTTATATATTTTCAATTTTAATTTTATTACTTATAATGGTTGTTTTCACTGGAGAAGCAGTCACAATTTTAAGCGTAATAATGACATTATTAATAATTGCTCTATACATAATAATTAATAAAATTAGATCATGTAGAAGTAAAGTTAGAATTAATAATAAAGGAATTCATACTATACTAAATATAGGATTTTACTTATCGATTTCAAATATAATAATGTTAATATATGTAATGTACATGTATTTATAAAAAATCTGAAAGGGAATATTTATGGAGTTTCGAAATAATAAGGGTTATGTAATGACAGACATGTCTATTGCTGTTATAATTTTATTAATACTTGTCCCAACAATAATGGGACTTGTATATAATATTGGAATTAATAAAAGAGCTACTGAATCAAAATCTGAAGCAATAAACATTGCTGTAAATGCAATAGAAGCAGCAAAGGGAATAAGCCTTGAAGATTTAAATGAACAAAAAATTCTAGAATTTTTAGATACAAATAACGAAATTTATCATTATACTTTTACGGATAAAAATTTTGTTAATAAAGAAGGTACAATAGAAACAGAAAAAGCAAGTTATAAATTATTAATTAATGTTGAAGACTTTGCAAATAATGAGAATGCACCTGAAAATGTCACACCAAATGTTATAAAAACTGTAAAAGCTACTGTGAATTACAGATTAAGAGGTGAAGACCAAGAAATAGAATTAAGTACAGTAGTTAAATAACGGAGGATTTTATGAAATCAAAAAAAGGTATAACTATAATTTCGCTTATTGTTTATGTTATTGTTTTAAGTATAGTAATTGGAACTACGTCAATTATAATTAAATATTTTTATAATAATACAGAAGAAACTGTGATTTCTAAAAAGACAGCGAATCAATATTCAAGGTTTGTTGCATACATAACAGATGATATTAATTCGCGGAAAAATCAAAGATACACAAGTTGAAACATCAGAAGAGGTTAAAATACAATTTACACTTAAAGATGATTCTAAGCATCAATATTTATATAAAGATAATAAAATATTTTTTATAATTACAGAGCAAGGAGTAGATAAAAAATATATAACCTTATGTGAAAATATAGATAATTGCAATTTTTCATATAATGAAAATAAATTAAAAACAATAATTACAATTGGAGAAATAACATATAATAACAATTATAATATATGAAATATTTTCAAAAAAATGTAATTTTATGTAATTACAAAAAATACAAGACAAATCATAACAAAAATATTATAATATAGATAGAGAACATAAGAAAGGAATGATTTATTATGGCAAAAAATCAACCATTAGGAATAGAGTTAGTAAAAAAAGGTATTGTATCAGGTCAAGATATTGAAAAAGCATTAAAATATCAAGAAACACATCGTTCAAGAAGAATCGGAGATATTTTATATATTTTAAAAGCAGCAGATCCATATGAATTAATTAATGCTGTTGGTGAAATTATAGGGAAAAAAGGAAAATATTTACAATTAGATAACATAGGGATAGAACCAACAGACTATATTCCATTTGATGTTATGAAAAAAAATAAGGCGGTGCCTTTTGAAGTTGAATCTGGAAAAATAAAAGTTGCATTTGCAGATGTTGCAAATAGCGAAAGTAGTATAAAAAGTATTAAACTACTTATGCTTAATAAAGGATTAGTTTTAGATGTATATATAGCTTTTCAAAGCAATGTAGAAGAATTTTTAGAAAGCTATGAAGAACGATCTAACAAAGATATGGAAAACATAGCAGGAAATGAAACAACTACAGAAATAATAGATAATATAATAAAACTTGCGATTGAAAAAAGAGCAAGCGATATACATATAGAGCCTCAGATAGACTCTGTAAGAATAAGATTTAGAATTGATGGTGAGTTGTTTGTAATTACAAGTGTGCCAAAAGATAGACAAGCACAATTGATAGGAAGATTAAAGGCTATTTCTAATATGCATCAAGAAAAACAAAATTCACAAGATGGTAGAATTTTGTTATATCCAGAATACAATATCCGTGTATCTTCACAAAAAAATATTTATGGAGAAAAATTTGTTTTAAGATTATTAAAGAAAAATTCAAATATTAGAAATATTTTTGATTTAGGATATCCATATGATGAAGACCAATTAGATAGAGCTATAAATAAGAAAAATAGTTTAACAATAATGGCAGCCCCTACAGGTGAAGGTAAAACAACATCTTTATATAGTATTTTAGATTATTTGAAAAGTGATAGTATAAATATTACAACAATAGAAGATCCTGTTGAAATTAGAATTCCTGGATTAAACCAAATCGAAGTTGAAGGAAATATCGGATTTTCTGATAGTTTAAGAACTATTTTAAGACAAGATCCTGATGTAATTTTGGTAGGAGAGATAAGAGATAAAGAAACAGCAGAAATAGCAATTCAAGCTGGTCAAACAGGACACTATGTATTATCTACAATTCACACAATAGATGCAGTTGAAGTAATAACAAGACTTAGAAAAGTAGGAGTTCAAGATTATGATATAGCAAGTACTGTAGCGACCACTATTTCACAAAGATTAGTTAGAAGGCTATGTCCTAAATGTAAAAAGGAAAGAGAATTTACAAAACAAGAAAAAGATGTGATAGAAAAAATATTAGGAAGATATGGAGAAAAGGCTAATTTAACAGGAGTTAAAACTTATAATGCTGTTGGATGTGAATATTGCAACCATTCTGGATATTATGATAGAGTTGGATTATTCGAAGTTTTAGACATTACAGATGATTTAAAAGAAATGATTATGGAAGGCAAATCAAGTATCGAAATTAGAAAAAAAGCTTTAGAACAAGAATATAGACCATTAGTAGTTGATGGAATTCAAAAAGTAATACAAGGAACAACAAATTTAGATGAAATAAATAGAAAGTTGCTTATTTATAATCAGTAAATAAAAAATAACTTAAGAAAGGAAGATTTATAAATGATAGATATGAATAAAATTTTGGATATTGCAATAGCAAAAGATGCATCAGATATCCATTTAGTTCCTGGAAATAAACCAATGTTAAGAATTTCAAGAAGACTTGAACCAGTAGATAAATTTGATATACTTACAGAAGATGATATGATGGAAATATATGATTATTTGGTAAAAGGAAATGTAGAGGCAGATGAACAATATAAAGAAACAAGAAGACTTGATACATCTTATGAGCATTCAGGATTAAGATTTAGAGTTAACATTTCTCATACAGAAAATATACCTGTTGCAACCCTAAGAATAATAAAAAATGACTTACCTAAATATGAAGATTTAGGATTGCCAGATATAGTAAGAAGAATGACATATCAACCTCAAGGATTAATCTTAGTTACCGGAAAAACTAACTCTGGAAAAACTACTACTTTAAATGCATTAGTAAATGATATAAATGAAAATCAAAATAGAAAAATACTTACATTAGAAAATCCAGTAGAATTTAAACATCATTCAAAGAAATCTTTAATTGTACAAAAAGAAGTAGGAAAAGGAAAAGACTCGCTAACATTTAGTGATGGTGTAAAAAACTCTTTAAGAGAGGATTGCGATATTTTGGTTATTGGAGAGATAAGAGATAAAGAAACTATGGAAGCTGGAATAGAAATGGCAGAATCTGGACATTTAGTTATTGGAACTCTTCATACTAAATCATGTGCAGAAACAATAGACAGAATGATAAATTTCTATGAAGTAAGAGACCAAGCTACAATAAAATATTTATTGGCTTCATTATTAAAAATGGTTGTTTCACAAAGACTTTTACCATCTTCAGATGATAAGTTAGTATTGGTTCCAGAAGTAATGGTAGTTGATAATATTGTTTCAGGAATAATTAGAAAAGATAAAATAAGTGTTTCTGAAATAGAGGATGCAATACAAAGTGGTTCATCTAATGGAAGCATTGGACTAATAAACTCTTTAGCACAGCTTTTTGTAGATGACAAAATAACACTTGAACAGGCGAAGTCACAGATTGAAGAAAAAAATATTGAAATTTTAAATAGAACAATAATGCAACTAAAAATAAAGAAACAATCTAAAACTGGCATGTAATTTATAAAAAATATGTTAATATAAACGAAAGGAGTTAATAATGCCAACATATATCTATAAGGCTGTTAACAAAAATGGTTTAATAGTTAGAAACAGAGTTGAAGAAGGAAGCAAAATTGCGCTTATAAGAAAGCTTAAAGCCAATGGACTTGCACCAATTTCAATAAATCAAACTATTGCGAGAAGAATTCAGCCTGCAGTAAAGAAGAAAAGAAATATAAATAATATTCAAGAAGTTATAAAAAATGCTGGAACGACTCAGCTTGATGCCAATAGTAGAAGAAGAATGAGTAATATAGATTTTGTAAAATCATATTTTGCAATGCAACAAAAGATTACAGAAAGAGATTTAGTAATTTTTACTCAGAATTTTTATCTACTTAAAAAAGCAAATTTTAATAATGTTCATGCATTATCCACAATAATAGATAGCACAGAAAACATGGCTTTTGCAGGAATATTAGAAGATATTTTAGCCGGTGTAGAAGCAGGAGATTATATGTATAAAACAATGGAATATTACTCAAATGTATTCCCATTTATATATATAAATATGATTAGAGTTGGTGAACTTTCGGGTTCTTTAGAAAATTCTTTACAACAAGCAGTTGAGTATTTAGATAATTCTGCGGCAATAACTAAAAAAATAAGAGGAATTTTAATTCCAAATCTAGCACAATTTGTATTATTAATTGTAATGTTATTTGTAGGAACATTATATGCTTTACCACAGGTTCAAGGTGTACTAGACAGCTTAGGAGCAAGTAAAGATGTTATACCTGCTGCAACACTCGCATTCCAAGCTTTTTTAAGAGGATTCTTAAAGTGGTGGCCAATTCCAGCAGCGATGATTGCAGGAGTGGTTGTTGCAATTATTTTATACATACAAACACCTAAAGGAAGATATAAATTCCATTATTTTAAATATACTATGCCGATATTTGGGAAACTTATATTTTCACTTGATTTTTCAAGACTTATGAAAGCAATGTTATTGAATTTAAGAAACGGAATGAGAATTCAAGATGCGTTAGATGTAAGTAAAAATGTAATAAACAACTATGTTATGTTATCAATAATTGAAAATTCATTAAATAATATTTTATTAGGAGAGTCTTGGATTGATCCATTTGAAAGATCTGGATTGGCTTCTTCTATGATAGTCGAAATGTTAAAAATTGGTATGCAAACTGATTTACCAGAAATGATGGACAAACTTGTAGAATATATGGAAATAGATATAAACAATACTATTGAAAAAATTACAATGGTTTTACCACAAGTTATGTATTCAGTTGTTGGTGTTGTGTTAATATTCTTCGTTGTAATTGTACTTGTACCAATGATTCAAATTTACTTTGGTAATTTCTTGTTTGATATGTATTTATAATAACAAAAAATGCAAGAGTTCTTGCATTTTTTTTTGGCATATAGTAAAATAAATTAAAAAGATTTTGGAGTGATGTTATGAAAATTGGAATTGATTTAGGTGGAAGCCATATTGGATTAGGAGTAATAGATAATGAAACAATAATAGAAAAATATGAAAAAGATTTTTCAAATGAGGATAAAGCACATATTATTGAGGTAATAGAAAATTATATAATAGAAAAAGTAAACGAAATGAGAAATAAATATGATATAGAAAGTATTGGTATTGCTGTTCCAGGAAGTGTAAAAAATGGAATAATTTCTAAAATGGTAAATTTAGGAATTACTGATTATAACATTAAACAAAAGCTTGAAGAAATGCTTAATATTTCAATAAAAGTTAGAAATGATGCAAAATGTGCATGCCTTGCAGAGTTTAATAATATTGCTAAAAAAGATGAGAATTTAAGGAATGCAAATATAGTTTTTTTAAGCATTGGAACAGGTATTGGTGGAGGAGTAATATATAATGGCAAATTACTAGAGGGGCATAATTTTGATGGGTATGAGATAGGACATATGGTAATTAAAGAAAGCGGATTACCTTGTAAATGCGGAAAATATGGTTGCTTTGAAAGATATGGAAGTATTTTAGAATATAAAAACAAAGTTAAACAAAGATTAAATATTCCACAAGAAGTTCATGGTGATTCTTTGCGTGAAATTTTAGATAATAATAGACAAGAAATATTAGATATAAACAATCAATATATATCAGATTTAGCATTAGGAATTTCTAACCTTATAAATATATTTGAACCTGATATGGTTATTTTAGGTGGAGGATTTTCGCATTTTAGCTATATGTTTAAAGATAAAATTTTAGATTCACTTATAAATTCTTCTTTACTATTTAATAGGAGAGAAAGTTTCGATTTAAGAATTGCAGAACTTGGAAATGATGCTGGGATAATTGGTGCAACAATTTAAAAATTTTTAGGAATAGATTTTTTGGAATTGTAGCAATATGAAAAAGAATCATTGGTGAATTTTTGACAATTAGGAATAGTTTATGATATAATATGAAAAGAGTAAATTGATTAGTCGCTGGTAAATTTCGAAAGGAATTACGAGAGGAAAGTCCGGGCTCCATAGAGCAAAGATGCTAGATAACGTCTAGTGAGGGTGACCTTAAGGAAAGTGCAACAGAAAATTACCGCCAACGTCTATCTATGGCTACCGCAAAGCTTGCTTTGTGGAAAGAAGTAGAAAAAACGTGACAATAGAATTAGCCAAAGGCTAATGGATTGCAAAGTTTGTTTCGACGTGGTAAGGGTGAAAAGGCGAGGTAAGAGCTCACCGCTAGTATGGTGACATATTAGGCTGTGTAAACCCCATCTGGAGCAACACCTAAACAAGAAGATTACACTTGCTCGGTGCTTCTTAACTTGTGTGGCTTGAGGTATGTAGTGATACATATCCTAGATAAATGACTAATTTAAAAGACAGAACCCGGCTTACAGATTTACTCTTTTTTTATTATTTAGGAAATAAAGTGCAAGTATCTAAATAATCAGAATTCTATGTGTTCTGATTTATTCTTATATGAATTTTTTGTGAATTTTTTAAAAAAAGATTGACATTTTTTGCAAGAAAGTATATACTAATAGCAAATTGAAAAAGAAATCTATTTTCTTCTTCAAAAATGCTTGAAAACAGCAGTTTTTAAGCAAAAAAATAAGAAAGGAGCGTAAATGTATAAAAATACATTTTACAAAATTTTATGAGTAGAAAAACAAAAGTCGTAACAACAATTATAGCATTATGTCTAGGATTAGTTTTAGTAGGAACAAAAGCTTATGCTACAACTGGGAAAGCGATTAATGATACAACGAGGATAAGAAAGAAGGCAAACACAACTTCAGAAGTGGTTGCTGTAATGACAAAAGGAGAAAAAATTGAAATATTATCTGAAGAAGATGGTTGGTACAAAGTTAAGTATAAAGAATCAGATAATACAATTACAGGCTATGTAAGAAATGATTTATTAGAAGTTGAAGGTGAAAAAACTCAAGAAAGCAAAGAAGAAAAGACAGAAACTCAAACAGAAGAAAAAGGGGCTGAAAAAGAAACAGAACAAAAAGAAGAAGCAGACTCAAATAATGACGAAACAAAAGTTGAAGAAACAACTGAACAAGAAAATACATCTACAGACGACCAAACAGTAGAGCAAGAGTCAGAACAAGAAGTGCAAGAAGAAGTTGTTTTTGAAGAAAATGAAAAATTACAATTAAAAAGTGATACAGATGTTCAATTATTACCAATAATTTTTTCTTCTAAAACAGGAAAAATATCAGCAAGCACACAAGTTACAGTGTTAGAAGTAGTTGGTAATTGGGCAAAAATAGAGTCAGAAGATCAAGAAGGTTGGATTCCAACAGTTAAATTAGAAAAGAATCAAGAACAAAGTAAACAAGAAACTAAAACAGAAGAAAAGAAAGAAGAAGAGAAAAAAGAAGAAAGCAAAGAAGAAAATAAAACAACAAAGATGTATGTAAATACAATAACATTAAATTTAAGAGAAAAAGCAGACACTAGCTCAAAAGTAGTAACACAATTAAATCAAAATGATGAAGTTACTATTATAGAAGTAGTAGATAATACATGGTCTAAGGTTAAATCAAACGGATATGAAGGTTATACAGCAAGTGAATATTTATCAGAAAAAAAGGCTTCTAGCAAAACATCAAGAGGTTCAGATGATATAAGAAATGCAGAAGAAACAAAGAAAAAGGCCGAGGAAGAAGCTAAAAAGAAAGCCGAAGCAGAAGCAAAGAAAAAAGCTGAAGAAGAGGCTAAAAAGAAAGCCGAAGCAGAAGCAAAGAAAAAAGCTGAAGCGGAGGCAAAGAAAAAAGCAGAAGCAGAGGCTAAAAAGAAAGCAGAGGCAGAAGCAAAGAAAAAAGCTGAAGCAGAAGCAAAGAAGAAAGAAAATAAAAAAGAAACAAGTAGTTCGAAAAAATCATCAAGTAGTAAAAAGTCAGGAACTACAGGGGAAGATATAGTTGCTTATGCAAAGAAGTTCTTAGGATGTAAATATGTTTATGGAACATCAGGACCAAAAACATTTGATTGTTCAGGACTAACATCTTATGTATATAAACATTTTGGATATTCTTTAAGTAGAACATCTGGAGGACAAAGAAGCAATGGTAAAAAGGTTAATAAATCAGATTTGAAAGCGGGAGATATATTATGTTTCTCAGGACATGTTGGAATATATATTGGTGGAAACAAATTTATACATGCTGCAAATCCAAGAAAAGGTGTAATAATATCATCACTTTCTGAAAGCTATTATGTAAAAACTTACATAACAGCAAGAAGAATTCTTTAAGGAGGAATATGCTAGAAAATAGACCGATTGTGGCTATAACGATTGGATATTTAATAGGAATTATAATGGGGCTATACTTTAACTACAGTATAGTCCTTTTTTATTTAATTTTCTATTTATATTTTATTTTAAAAAAGCCACCAATAAAAAAATTCAAATTAATTTCTATAAAAAGATATTTTAGATATGCAAAACTTTTTTTTACAAAAAAAGTTTTAATTATAATTGTAATTTCATCAATTATTTCAAACAGTATTGTTTTATACAAAAATAAACAATATAATGATTTTGCAAATAGTTTAAATATGCAAGAAATACAATTAAAAGCTAAAGTTATTTCAAATGAAAAATTAAATCAATTTAATAAAACATATATTATTAGTTCAAATAATAAAAAATTCTATTTAAGTGTAAACAAAAATGCAAAAATACAATATGGGGATTATATTCAAGTAAAAGGTGTATTGTCAAAAGCAAAGGCACGAACAAATTACAAAGGATTTGATTATAAAGAATATTTAAAATCACAAGGAATCTATGGAACAATAAAATCTAATGAAGTGCAAATTATCAGCAAAAAGAGAAAATTCTTTAATCAAATTTTTTTAAAAATAAAGATTTTAATTCAAAGAGATTTTGAAAAAGAAATTTCAAATATATTATTAGGAACAATTTTAGGCTATACTGATGAAATAAGTGAAAATATAAAAGAGAACTTTAGTAAAAGTAATATTTCTCATATACTTGCTGTTTCTGGAATGCATATAGGATATTTAATAATATTTTGTACTTTTATTTTTGATAAGATTATTGGCAAAAGATTATCATTTTTTTTAAGTATATTAATTGTATTATTTTATGTCAAAATTATAGGGTACTCACCATCAGCAATAAGAGCAATGATAATGGCTATAATGCTATTAAGTTCCAAATTGTTATACAGAAAAAGTGATGTTTGGACAAATTTAAGTTTAGCTTTATTATGTATTTTAATATACAATCCTTTTTCAATAAAAAGTATAGGATTATTACTTTCATATACTGCAACTCTTGGAATAATACTTTACTCCAAAAACATAAGATTTAAATCTAAATTATTTAATGCAATCGGAATTACAATTTCGGCTATGATTTTTACATCTCCAATAATGGCAATATATTTTAACAAGATTTCAATTTTAAGTTTGATTATAAGCTTATTGGCTGGAATAATTGCAGGACCTATAGTATTTTTAGGTTTGACATATATTGTATTAGGTATTTTTTTAAAAGTGGATATAATAAAGATTATAATTATATTATTAGTAAAAATATTGTTATTTTTTGCTAACATAGGTAGTAAAATTTTTTTAAATCAAATATATGTTGTAACTCCAATTTTATTTGAAATTTTTATATTCTACATTGTAGTTTTTATTACGTTTTTCTTTATTTCGATTTATAAGCCAAAAAGAAAACAAAATAGAATGTTTAATAAAAGAATAAGAAATTTGATAAGTCTTGCAAAGTTTGAATTTAATCGAAATAAAAGAAGAGTATTATCATTTATCTTGCTTATAGCGATTATTGTAAATTTTATTATTTTTATTCCAAAGAATTTAAAAATCTTTTTTATAGATGTAGGACAAGGAGATTCATGCTTAATAGTTACTCCTCATAAAAAAACAATTTTAATAGATGGAGGCGGAAGCGAGAATTATGATGTTGGGAAAAATATTTTAATTCCATATTTATTAGCACGTAGAATAAAACATCTAGATTACATTATGATTAGTCATTTTGATACTGACCATGTAGGCGGACTACTTAAAGTAATGGAAGAACTAAAAGTAGATATTGCTATAGTTTCGAAACAAGCTGAGAGCTGTGAAAATTATGAAAAATTTATAAAAATTGTAAAAGAAAAACATATGAAAGTTGTGGTAGTAGGTAAGGGAGATAGAGTAAGAATTGAACGCAACTTGTATTTTGATGTTTTATGGCCAAAAAAAGATAATCTTGTTTTAGAGAATGTTTTAAATAATAATTCAATTGTTTGTAAGCTTAAATATAAAGAGTTTTCTATGCTTTTTACTGGTGACATAGAAGAAAAAGCTGAAAAACAAATAATTCAAGAATATAAAAATGGTTTAGATAAATTGAATTCAAGTGTTTTAAAGGTAGGACATCATGGATCAAAAACATCTTCAACAAAAGATTTTTTAGATGCTATTAAGCCTAAAATAGCATTAATTGGAGTAGGAGAAAATAATAAGTTTGGACATCCAAATGATAAAGTTTTAGAAAGACTAGAGGACTTGCGGTACAAAGATATATAGGACTGATAAAAATGGTGAAATCTGCATTACAATAGATGGCAAAGGTATGTTTAAAGTTAAAAAGTTTATTAAATAAAAAGTTAAACATAAATTTAATTAATTTATAAAATAAAAAGCTGAAAAGTTAAGTTCAGATTTAAAAGTGTGAATTGTGAAAAAGTAATATAAAAGAAATGCGACTAAAAATAGTTGCAAAATAATAAAAGGAGTGATATAATAAAAATGAGCAGATTAGAAAAAGAGATAGAAAGATTAAAGTCAAAACCAAAAGACTATACATATGAAGAAGCCAAAAGTTTATTAAATAAATTAGGCTTTTTCGAGTATAATAAAGGGAAGACTTCAGGTTCTAGAGTTGAGTTTACAAATGAGAAAAATGTACAAATTGAATTACATAAGCCTCATCCTAAAAATATTTTAAAACCTTATCAAATAAAAGATATTATAGAAAAATTAAAAGAAGGAGGAAGGATTTAAATGAATAGTATTATGAAATATAGAGGATATTGGGCCGAAATAAAATATAGTGATGAAGATGAATGCTTTTGCGGAAAAGTGGAAGGATTAAAAAATGATTTAATATCTTTCGAAGGGGAAACAGTACAAGAATTAAAGAAAGATTTTAAAGATGCGATTAATAGTTATCTACAAACTTGCAAAGAGTTAGGGAAAGAACCAGAAAAACAATGCAAAGGTTCTTTAAATGTAAGATTAGGAACAGAACTTCACACAAAAGCAAAAATGAAATCAATAGAAAAAAAGATTTCGATTAATGAATTGATAAAAGAAGCGGTAGTAGCATATTTAAAAACTAATTAAAATAGTGACAAAGTGGATGGGGCAATTTGGCATATTGTTGCGAATTTGCTCTGTTCTTTTTGTTAACTTTTGATAAATGCATAAAATTCTAAATTATGGTAACAATAATATTGGTGATTAATTATGAATAAAAAAGTTTTAATTTGGTCAATGATTATTGCATTTGCCATAATTGTAGGATTTATAACATATAAAATTGTAAACAAAAAAGAGGAGAAAGCAGAACTAAATGAAAATAAAAAAAATATTGTAGAAATATCAGCAGAAGATTCAAATGAAAGTTCAAATACAAACGTAAGTGAAATTTCAAATTCATGTGAAGACGCAGTAACAGATGAATGTTTAGATGAATGGGATGACTATAATGAATATATGAGTGAGAGAATAGAAGAAGCAAGTAGTAATTTATCAGAGCAAGACACACATTATTTATTAAAAGATGTTTATGGACATATAGAAGTGTACTATTTAGATGAAAATAATGATGAATTTTTATATAAAAAAACCGATATTTCAACAGAGTATTTATCTACAGAAGACATAGATGACTTGCAAGTAGGAATAGAAGTTGTAGGAACTGAGGCTTTAAATAAAATGTTAGAGGATTTTGAGTAAGGTTCTTTTTGGGGACGGAGGAAAAAAGGCTTATATTAATATATTTTAGAAATATACATTAAAAAAATAATACCAGCTACTATGAAAATATTTTTCAATTTACTTTGAATAAAGTAAGTGATGATTTTTTTGAAAAAACTCTTGCTAAATCTCAAATTTAGTGTTATAGTATATAGTGTAAAAAAATAACATTAAAAAGGATGAGAAGTTGAAAAATAATTACAATTTTTTTCCAACTTGAATTATACCTCATCAGGAAAGGAATGAGTTTTAAAAGATGGGATTATTCAAATCATACAGTGAAAGAGAAGTAAAGAAAGTTATGCCAATAGTTAAGAAAATTAATGAATTAGAAGAAACAATGGCAAAACTTACAGACAGTGAATTAGTAGGAAAAACTGCAGAATTTAAAAAGCAATTAGCTGAAGGAAAAACATTAGACGATATATTACCAGAAGCATTTGCAGTAGTTCGTGAAGCTTCAAAAAGAGTTTTAGGACTAAGACATTTTGATGTTCAGTTAATTGGTGGAATTATACTTCATCAAGGAAGAATTGCAGAAATGAAAACTGGTGAAGGAAAAACATTAGTTGCAACACTTCCAGTATATTTAAATGCACTAGAAGGAAAAGGTGTGCATGTAGTTACAGTAAACGATTACCTAGCTAAACGTGATAGTGAGTGGATGGGTAAACTATATAAATTTTTAGGATTAAGTGTTGGTCTTGTTATACCGGGACTAGATCCAAGAAAGAAACAAGAAGCATATAATTGTGATATTACTTATGGTACAAACAATGAATTTGGATTTGACTACTTAAGAGACAACATGGTTATATACAAAAATCAACTTGTTCAAAGAGAATTGCATTATGCAATAGTGGACGAAATTGACTCTATTTTAATAGATGAGGCAAGAACACCACTTATTATTTCTGGACAAGGAGCAGCTTCTTCAGACTTATACAAAAAAGCAGATAGTTTTGTTAGAACTTTAGAGAAAAAAGTTATAATCGAAGAAGATGAAAAAGATTTAGAGCAAGAAGAAGATAATGAAAAATATGATTATATTATAGACTTAAAAGCAAAATCTGCATCACTTACACAAAAAGGTATAGCAAAAGCAGAAAAATTCTTTGGTCTAGAAAACTTCAACGATATAGAAAACTCAACACTTGTACACCATGTACACCAAGCTTTAAGAGCACATGGAGTTATGCAAAAAGACATTGACTATATTGTAAAAGATGGAGAAGTTTTAATTGTAGATGAATTCACAGGACGTATTATGTATGGAAGAAGATATAATGACGGATTACATCAAGCAATTGAAGCTAAAGAAAAAGTTAAAATTGCAGATGAGTCAAAAACTTTGGCTACAATCACATTCCAAAATTACTTTAGAATGTATGGTAAATTATCTGGAATGACAGGTACTGCTATGACAGAAGAGTCAGAATTCGAAGAAATCTACAACTTAGATGTTGTTGCAATCCCTACAAATAAGCCAATGATTAGAAATGATGAACATGATGTTATTTACAAAAACGAAGAAGCAAAATTTAGAGCAGTTATAGAAGATATTAAGACTGCACATGCAAAAGGACAACCAGTTTTAGTAGGTACTGTATCTGTAGAAAAATCAGAAAAATTAAGTAAAATGTTAAAACAAGCAGGAATTAAACACGTTGTATTAAACGCTAAATATCATGAGCAAGAAGCTGCAATTGTTGCACAAGCAGGTAAACTTGGAGCTGTAACTATTGCAACGAATATGGCAGGACGTGGTACAGATATTATGCTTGGAGGAAACAGCGAATTTTTAGCAAAAGAGCAAATGAAAGCTGACAAAGTTCCAGAAAATTTAGTAGAAGAAGCAGATACATATTACGAAACAGATGACCAAGATATCTTAAGAGCCAGAGAAAAATTTATCAAGTTAAAAGAAAAATTTGATGAAGAAATAAAATCAGAAAAACAAAAAGTTTTAGATGCAGGTGGTTTAAGAATTATTGGTACAGAAAGACATGAATCAAGAAGAATTGACAATCAGTTAAGAGGACGTTCTGGACGTCAAGGAGACCCAGGAGATTCACAATTCTATATAGGACTAGATGACAACTTAATGAAAATCTTCGGAGGAGACAGAGTTACAGCTTTATACAATACATTAAATGTTGACGAAAATATGCCAATAAAAGTTGGATTTATTTCAAAAGCAGTAGAAAATGCTCAAAAGAAAGTTGAAGGAAGAAACTTCAGTATTCGTAAAAATGTATTAAAATATGATGATGTTATGAATGTTCAAAGAGAAGAAATTTATTCTCAAAGAAGACAAGTTCTTGATGGAATGGATTTAAGCTCAAATATTAGTAACATGATAGATTGGGTTGCTGACTCAACAGTAGACACATTCAACGAAATGGATGAAAGAGGAAACTTAAAGTTAAATGTTACAGCATTATCTACAGAAATTCAAAATATATTTGGAATTTCAATGTTTGACGAAATAAAAGAGAATGCAGAAGAGCCAACAAAAATAGCAGAACTTTTAAAAGAAAAAGCACACGCAAAATATGCAGAAAAAGAGAAAGAAATTGAAGCAGAACAAATGCGTGAAATTGAAAGAGTTGTTATGCTAAAAGTTGTTGACCAAAAATGGATGGATCATATCGATGCAATGGATGAACTTAAAAACGGAATCGGACTTCAAGGATATGGACAAAAAGATCCAGTTGTTCAATATAGAATTGTCGGAACAGATATGTTTGACGAAATGATTGAAGCAATTAAGGTTGATGTTGTTAAATTAATGATGAATTTAAGACAACAAAAAGACCTAAGAAGAGCAGAACAAGCTAAAATAACAAACACAGCACTTCAAGCAATAAGAAGTGTAGATGGTGGACAATCAACATTAGAAAATCCAGATGTTGACAGAACTGTAAGAAGAGAAGAACCAAAGGTTGGTAGAAATGACCCTTGTCCATGTGGCAGTGGTAAGAAATATAAGAATTGTCATGGTAAAAATGCATAGAACTAATACTTTTTAAGTAGTGGATTTTTGATATAGTTATTTATGATGGAGATAAATAAAGAAATAATATATTTATAATAAATCAAGAATGGGAGGAAATAAATATATGGCAAGTGGTATTAGTAGATCAACTGAAAAAGTAGTTTTTGCTAAATATAGAGAAAATAGAATGGAATGTGAAAAAGGTTCCTAGGAAAAACTTGAAATGTTATCACAAAAAAATCTTTTAATAAGAGACCCAGATAGAAAAGATCGTGGGATTAGAGAGGATTTTAAAAAGCACGGCAAAGCCCCTAATATGGAGGATAATGGACAGACTTACTCTGAAAAACAACGTAATACAGGAAATAGTACTATAAATGTTCAACAAGCAAGAACAGATGATGACGACGGAAGATAATCTATTTAAAATTTAAAGAGCAATAGAGCTAGTATAATTACTGGCTCTTTATTTATTTTTTCTAATATGTACGAAAGATTATCCAAAAAATTCTGAGGATAGTCTTTTATTTTTTATTAATATGTTATATAATATGAGCAAATAGAAAAAGGTGGTAATAAAAATGGAAGAAAAAATGTTAAAATTAATTATTAAGGTGGTATTAATAATAGTATTGATTGTAGTAGCTGTTATAGTATTGCCTGCAAAGCTAAGAAAAGGTAAAGAATCATTTATTACATCAGCTACATTAATGGAGGTAGTTGATATTTCAGAATTATCTAGTGCTAAATTTGTATATAATGGAATTGCAAAGGTATACAAGGATGAAAACAAACAAAAAATTAAAAGTAGAATCAGATATGAAGCTGATGTTAAAGCTAATGTAAATATGAAAGAAATTCAATTTAATGTTGATAAAAACAAAAAAACTATAAGGCCAATTTTACCTGAAATAAAACTAACTTCAAATGTTATAACTAGTGAAAATAGTCCGTCTTTTATACCAGAAGATACAAAACTTGAGTTAAAAGAAGTATTATTAATATGTGAGCAAGATGCGCAAGAAAAGGTAGAAAATACACCAGAGTTAATGAAAGTTGCTAAAGAAAATTTGAAAAATACGGTTGAAGCACTAATATTTCCTATTGTAGAATCTAATGGATATGAAATAATTTGGGAATAAAAGGAGGTATAGTTTAGATGGATAAATTAAATAAAGAAATAGATAATATTAAAGAAAATCAAAATACAGAGAGTATAAAAAGTGAATTTATAAAAAAATTAAATAAAAAAATTAGCCTAAAAGTAATAATTATTTGCTTAATTATTTTAGCTGTAATAGTTATATTTGTTAATAGAAAGCCAAAGTTTAGTAGCAAATCTCAAATATATTCTGTTGAGAAGATTTGCGAATTAGCAACATTAGAATGTTATTATCATGATGTTGCAGAATATAGAAAAGATGCAACTGGAATTTTTAATTATGGATATAAGAAATATTGGATTGAATATAATGGAATAGTTAAATACGGAGTAGATGCAAAAAATGTGAAAGTAACTAAACCAAATCAAGATGGTGTTGTACAAATTTCTGTTCCAGAAGCAAAAGTTTTATCAGTTAGTGTTGATAAAAATTCTATGAGTGACCCTATTGTAGATACAGGAATATTTACATCAGTATCAATTGAGGAAAAGAATAAAGCATATAATGAAGCACAACAGTATCTAAAAACTAATGCGGAAAATGACAGTGAGCTTCTTGGGCAAGCAAGAAATAATGCTAAAAAGCTTATTGAACAATATATAATTGGTGTTGGAAAGCAAATTGATAAACAATATACTGTTGAATGGATAGAAGAATAAGTGACTTTTATCGAAGCAAGAAAGGAAATGAATTTAAAATGCTCAGTTTTGGAGATTTTATAATAAATTTAACTCATAGTTTTCCGTTATGTATGATTACTTTATTAATATTAAGTGTAATATTAGTAAATGGATGGACAGATGCACCAAATGCTATAGCTACATGTATATCTACAAGAAGTATAAAGCCCAAAAAAGCATTAATTATGGCTGCAATATTTAATTTTTTAGGTGTATTAGTCATAACAATGATTAGCTCAACAGTAGCCGAGACTTTACATAGTATCGCAAACTTTGGAAATAATGCTGAGCACGCATTAATTGCTCTATGTGCAGGTCTATTTTCTATTGTTTTATGGGCTGTTTTAGCATGGTGGTTTGGGATTCCAACAAGTGAATCACATGCATTAATTGCAGGAGTATCAGGAGCTGCAATTGCAATTCAAAAAGGAATTGCAGGTATTAATTTAAATGAATGGAAAAAAGTTTTAATTGGGTTAATTTTATCAGTAATAATAGGATTTGCAGTAGGATATTTAATAACAAAAATAATTGAAAAAATTTGTAAAAATATAGATAGAAGAAAAACTATTCCATTTTTTAAAAAGATGCAAGTATTTAGTGGAGCTTCAATGGCATTTATGCATGGAGCACAAGATGGTCAAAAGTTTATTGGAATATTTTTACTTGCAATTGAACTTTCAAGTGGAATAACAGGCTCAGAGAGTTTTCAAATACCGTTTTGGTTAATGATATTATGCTCTGCTGTAATGACTTTAGGAACATCAGTTGGTGGTTATAAAATAATAAAAACAGTAGGTATGAAAATGGTAAAAATGGAGCCATACCAAGGAGCGGCTGCAGACCTTGCAAGTTCTTCAAGTTTGCTGGTATGTACATTATTAGGTGTTCCTGTAAGTACAACTCAAGTAAAAACAACTGCAATTATGGGAGTAGGAGCATCAAAGCGAATTTCAAATGTTAATTGGGGTGTTGTAAAAAATATGTTCTTAGCTTGGATTATAACATTTCCAGCATGCGGGATATTAGGATATTTAACAACATTTATATTTTTGAAGATTTTTGTATAATATAAGAAAAGTGGCTTCACCACTGCGCAGATTGCAAAGCAATCGCGCGAATATAGGAAACTTTGTCTTTTTATATACATAAAAATCTGACGATTTTTCCTATATAATAAAAAATGTGTTAGAATTACTTTAAAGCATATAAAATTGTTTATAGCAAATAAGTTTGAGAAATAATTATAAAAATGAATATTTTTAATTGAATTTTGAGCCTTAAAATAAAGGAGAGTTAGTAATAATGAAAATTTTAAGATTAAAAGAAAATAGATTAGATTATTATGATGAGTTTATAAAAAATGCTGAAATAGCAGTAGAAATTGCTACAGAACTAAAAACATACGCAGAAAATTTTGAAATAAATACTTCTAAAGAAATGGAAGAAAAAGTACATAAATTAGAAAATGATGCTGATAAAAATTTGCATGAAACACTAGATTTTTTAGCTAAAGATTTTTTACCACCAATAGAAAGAGAAGATATAGTTTTGCTTGCAAATAGAATTGATGATATAATAGATTATCTTGATGAAATTGCAATTAATTTTAATATTTTAAATGTTACAGTTATAAGAGATGACTTTAAAGAATTTATTGAAATAATTAACAAACTGGCTATTTTACTTAAAGAGATGCTTGAGAAATTCAAAGATAAAAAGAATTATGGTGAGGTTCATAAATTTATAATAGAAATAAATAATACAGAGGAAAATGGCGATAAAATTTACGAAAAATCAATAAAAAATTTATTTACAAATGAAACAAATTCTATTGAAATATTAAGATGGAATACGATTTATAATTCTTTAGAAAATTGTATTGATTCATATGAAAGTGTTGCAAATACTGTTGCAGAAATTATTTTGAAAAATACGTAATATAGAGGGGAATTTAATTTGAAAGTTGTAATTAGTGGGAGTTTTAGAAAACATCTACAAGGTATTTTAGATTTGAAAAAAGAATTTGATAAAAGAGGAATTACTATCTTAAAACCTGATAAAATAAAAACAATAGATAATTCAGATAGACCAGACTTTGTAAAATTCGAGGGAGAAGAGTCTATTCCTCCATTAGTATTGAAAATGGATTATTTAAAAGCTATAAAAGAGTGTGATGCACATATTATATATAATAAAGATTCATATTGGGGAAATAGTGCTACTACCGAATTAGGGATTTCTGAGGCGTATAAGAAAAAAATATATTTTATTGAAATGCCAAATTTTGAAAAAATGATTTCTAGTAAAGGTGTAACTGATGAATGTGAAAAAGAGGATATAAAATATTTTTACAAATATTTATTAGGAGGTATAGAAGTCGGCGTGTTTAGAGTAGGCATAGAGCAATTATATAAAGATTTTAATATAGAAGAGCCAACAATTGATGAAGAAAGATGAAATAATAACTATAATGTTTAAAAAAGCTAAGAAATGAGGCGATAAAAATGCTAGAAAAAATAAATAATGCAGAAGATTTAAGAAAGCTAAATATAAACGAAAAAAATATTTTAGCACAAGAAATAAGAGAATATATATTAAAAGTAGTTTCAAAAAATGGAGGACATTTAGCTTCTAATTTAGGAATTGTAGAATTAACGATTGCAATTCATGATGTTTTTGATTTAAGCAAAGATAAAGTAATTTGGGATGTTGGACATCAATCTTATGTGCATAAAATTTTAACAGGAAGAAAAGAAGAACTAAAAACAATTAGAACCTTAGACGGATTAGCAGGATTTCCAAAAACAAGTGAATCTGAAACAGATTGTTTTAATACAGGACATAGTAGTACATCAATTTCTGCTGCAATGGGAATGGCAAAAGCAAGAGATTTAAAAAATGAAGATCATTCTGTAATTGCAGTTATAGGAGATGGTGCGTTAACTGGAGGTATGGCACTTGAAGCTTTAAATCATGTCGGAAGTTCTAGAACAAGAATGATAGTAATTCTTAATGATAACGAAATGAGTATTTCAAAAAATATAGGTGGAATAAATAAGCTTTTAACAAGGCTTAGAGCAAAGAAAAAATATACAATTTCAAACAAAAAAGGAAGAAAAATAATTGAGAAGATTCCTTTAGTTGGAGATTCTATAGTAAGAGGTGTAACAAAATTAAAGAAAAGTATAAAACAGCTTATTTTACCTAAAATGTATTTTGAAGAAATAGGATTTAAATATTTAGGACCTGTTGATGGCCATAATATTGAAGATTTAGAATATTTATTGTCAAGTGCAAAAGAGCTTGACGAGCCAGTTCTTATACATGTTTTAACCAAAAAAGGAAAAGGATATAAACCTGCAGAAGAAAATCCAGATAGATTCCATGGAACAGGACCTTTTAATATAGAAACAGGAGAAGCCACAAAGAAAAAGTCAAAAGATTATTCAAAAGCATTTGGAGAAAAGCTAATAGAACTTGCTGAAAAAAATGATAAAATAGTTGCAATTACTGCAGCAATGAGAGATGGAACAGGACTAAAAAGCTTTTCAGAAAAATTCCCTGAAAGATTTTTTGATGTAGGAATTGCAGAACAACATGCTTTAACATTTGCTGCAGGTCTTGCAAAAGAAGGAATGATTCCATTTGTACCGATTTATTCATCATTTTATCAAAGAGCTTATGACCAAGTAATTCATGATATATGTATTCAAAAACTTCCTGTTATAATGTGTGTAGACAGAGCAGGATGTGTTGGGAATGATGGAGAAACTCATCAAGGTTTATATGACATGGCATTTTTTAAACTAGTTCCAAATATTACAATTATGGCTCCAAAAGATTTTGAAGAATTAGCTCAAATGATGGATTTTGCAATTGCGTTGAAGGCTCCAGTTGTGATTAGATACCCAAGGGGCGGAGAAGCGGATTTTAAATTTGAAAAACATGAAGTGATGGAGTTAGATAAGAATGCATCAGGGAATGGTATTTCAAAGCAGAGCGAATTGGAAAAAAGTGAAACAGAACAGAGCGTAGCACTACAGAGTAAATCGGAAAAAAGTGAAGTAAAACAGAATGAACCAAAACAAAGAGAAGCAGAAAATGGAAATATAGAAAAAAACAAATTAGAAAAAGATGAGATAATTTTAGGAAAGGCTGAGATTTTGAAAGAAGGAGAAGATGTTACAATTATTGGAATTGGCAAAATGACAGCAACTGCAATGAAAGTTGCTAAAATGCTTGAGAATGATGGAGTTAGTGCAGAGGTAATTAATGCGAGATTTTTAAAGCCTTTAGATGAAAGTACGATTACAAAATCAATTTCTAAAACAAAGTTTGCAATTACAATAGAAGATGGAACAGAAATTAGTGGACTTGGAAGTTCTGTTAAAGAGCTTATTGTAAATAAAAATATAGAAGATGTAAAAATAAAAAGTTTTGCTTATCCTGATGAGTTTATAAAACATGGCTCAGTTCCTGAGTTGGAAAAAATATATGGGCTGGATTGTGAGAGTATTTGTGAATATGTAAGGGAAAATGAAAAAGAGTTGATAAGTACTTGTTAAAAAGTCTGATACTTATTGAATAAAAGGTAGAAAAATAGAGAAATTAGGAAAAAGTTTCCTCAATTTTTTAGTGGGACATTTGACATAAAACCGAAAATGTGGTATAATAAAATAGTAGCTAAATGTTTTTATTGTACAAAAAGGAGGTTAATAATGTACAACCAGAAATTTACAGATGAGATCATGCAGCATATTAATGATTTTAGCAACTGGATGAATAAGCTCATAATTGTTTCTTATGATGATAAGACTATGCGTGAGATGGTATCTCGGTATGAAGAGCTTGTTCCGGAATTGAGAGATTATCATATAGAGTTTAATGAAGATTCTATTATGAAACTGATTTCTCTGCTCCCGCTTATGATGCAGTACTTTGATCCAGCACCTGCTGCAAAGACAAGAGTCATTAAGAAGTATGTCTCAGAAGAAAAAATGGCTGAATATGCTATGATTCTGAAAGGGAGTTTTGAAGAAATCAAAGCATCTCTTGAGGCAGCTTTTCCTGGTATTATTGCCAAGATCAAAGAGAACTCTGAAAAAAATCTGCTCAGTGAGGCAGATCAGGTTAAGTACAAGTTCACTGTTATCAGAGAAGCCCAGAAACTGTGTATGAAACACGGAAAAATCTCTATGTCCAAGGCTATTAGAGATTATCTGAAGACTCATACCGGTGAGGATGCTTTCAATCTGGATGAAGAAGGCGTAGAAAGTCTCAAGAATGGGATGTCCTATGTAAACAAGTTCTTTGAATGGATTTGTGAACATGAAAAGGATATTCTGAAGGAAGTTGCTTTTTATATGAGTAAGGAGGAACTTCTTAAGGATACTATTAGAGAAGAATATTCTGACCCTACTCCTGAACTGCCAGAGCATCCTACTATGGCTGATTTCTTTGCTGCAGTTATGAAATCATCTATTGAAAGTGCAAAATTTAAGTATACTAAGACATATGATGAGTATCTTGAAGGCAAGGTCAAGGTGCTGATTGTTGCACTTGGTGGAACCTTGGAAGAATTTTCTAATAATGAAGGTAATGAGGATTGAAATCTTCCGTAAGTAACTATTAACCTTTAAATTTGGCCCCCTCTCTAATATTAAGAGAGGGGGTTTACTTTTTAGGTGCGACAAGTATGTCGCTTAACTAATCGGTGAAAGTCCATAGTGAGGTATATATCGCCAATCACATAGAGAAGCACAAGCTATCGATCGTGAGCTGAAAGTAGAATATCAATAAAGAACTATAACAAATAGAGGAATAATACAGACTTATAAAAGTATTTTTTGACTTTTAACCAGGAATTTGGTAAAATAAGGTCAATAATTGATTAAAGAAAAGTTTGGAGGTAATTGAATAATGAAAACAGGAAAAGTGTTTTAATCACGGGAGCATCTTCAGGAATTGGACGAGCAACAGCAATTAAATTTGCAAGCGAAGGATATGATGTGGTAATTAATTTCATTAAGAATAAGGAAGTAGAGGCTTTAAAATTATTAATAGAAAGACAGTATAAAGTTAATGTTTTAACCTATAAAGCTGATGTTTCAAAAGAAGATGAAGTAAAAGATATGATTAAAGAGATTATTAACAAATATGGAAAAATTGATGTATTGGTTAATAATGCTGGAATAGCATATGACAGAGATTTTAATGAAATTACTATAGAAGAATTTAAACGTACACTAGAAGTTAATGTTATAGGTGCATTTATTGTTGCTAGAGAATGTTCAAAATATATGAGTAATGGGAGTAGTATTGTAAATGTATCTTCAACTAGTGGAACAAAAGTGGTATCTCCAGAGTCTATTGATTATAATATATCAAAAGTTGGTTTACAAAGTTTAACAAGAGATTTAGCATTGAGATTAAAACCAAATATTAGAGTAAATGCAGTTGCAATTGGTTGGGCAGATACTGATATGAACAAAGACTTACCAAAAGAATATATTGAAGAAGAAAATGCAAAAATTTATTTAGACAGATTTGCTAAGCCAAGCGAAATTGCAAATGCAATATATTTTCTAGCAAGTGAAGAGGCAAGCTATATAAATGGCGAGATTTTAACTATTGATGGAGGGTATTAATCATGAGTAAATTAATAATGTTAGGTACAGGTTGTGGATTTAATGATTATTTTTATAATACATGTTTTGTAATAAATCATAATAATAAAAATTTTTTAATTGATGCTGGTGGTGGTCAAAAAATTTATTATAGATTACTAGAGAAGAATATTGAATTAACAGAAATACATGATATATTTATTAGTCATGCACATACTGACCATATTTTAGGATTAATTTGGTTATTGAAAAAATTGTGTAGTATGTTTGAAAAAACTTATAAAGGAAAGTTAAATATTTATTGCAATCAATTTGTATGTGACGCTATAAAAAGTATTTATCATTATACAATAGCAGAAAGCCGTCATGAAAAGTTGGAGAAAAATATTAATTTTATTATTGTAAAACCAGGAGACAAACTAAATATTATAGGACTGGACTTTTCGTTCTTTGATAGCTATGATGAGGGAAATAATTTAACTTGTTTTGAAACTAATATTGATGGCAAATCTTTAGTTTTTTTAGGAGATGCAACTTGTAATAAGAAAAACTATGACATTTTAAAGAATAAAGATTACGTAATGCATGAGGCTTTTTGCTTAGATAAAGATGCCGATATATTTAAGCCATATGAAAAACATCATTCTACAGTAAAATCTACGTGTGAAAGTTTGAAAGATTTTAATATAAAAAATTTAATTTTATATCATACAATTGATGATTATGAAGATAGTAGAAAAGAAAAATATATTAATGAAGCAAAAATGAGTAATTATACAGGAAATGTTTTAGTTCCTGAAGATATGGAAGAAATAGTTTTATAAAAAGCAAAGGTGAATTTATTATATGAACAATTATTTATTAATACATGGTAGTTTTGGAAGTCCATTTGTAAATTGGTTTCCATATTTAAGAAATGAAATAGAAAAAAGAAATTATGTGGTATATACTCCTGATTTTCCAACAGGAGTGGGGTATCAAAATTACGAAAATTGGTCTAAAGTATTAGAAAGTTATGTAAGTAGTGGAATAATTAATGAAAACACAATAATATACGCACATTCTATTGCTCCTATATTTGTATGTCATTTTTTAGTAAGTCATAAAATAAGAGTTAAAAGATTAGTTTTTGTATGTGGATTTAATAATTATTTTGGAATAAATGAAGAATATGACGAAGTAAATCATACAATGTATTTCGATAACTTAAAAGATGTAAAAGGTTTAGCAGAAGAAATCATATGTTTCTACTCAAAAAATGATCCTTATGTTAAATATGAAGCGGAAAAAGAATTCGCAGATACAATAGCAACAAAACAAATAGTAATTGATGATGGTGGGCATTTAAATTCAGAAAGTGGATATAGTGAATTTAAGGCATTGTTGGAATATTTATAATTGTAAATTAGAATTTTTAAGTGTAACTAAAAAAAGGTTATTATTTAAGTCTTGAATTGAAATAAATTCAAGGCTTTTTGTATGAAAATAATTGCCGAAAACAAACTAATTATTAGATTTTGTCGGACTATGTCGAAATGTTTTTCTTGATTTTTCAATACTTATATTGCAGTATAGAAATGCAAGTAGTCGATAAAAAGAATATGGAACATAAGAGAAGAAGAAAATCCAAAAATTATATTGACAGATGCCTTAGAAATTTATATAATAGAGTTAAGCAAAGGTGAGGAATTATTAAAAAATATAGATAAGAATGAGCAAACGAAAAATTCTCTTAACACTTGGCTTAAATTTATAAATAATCCGGAGGCGGTAAATGATATGGATAATAAAGAAGTAAAAAAAGCAAAAGAAGTATTAGAAGAGATAAGCCAAAACGAATATGAAAGGTATAAAGCAGAATTAAGACAAAAATATATAATGGATCAAAAAGCTACAGAAGCAGCAGGATATGATAAGGGGTTGGAAGCTGGAATAGAGCAAGGTATTCAACAAGGAATTCAACAAAACAAGATTGAAATTGCAAAAAAGCTATTAGAACTTGGAGACGAAATAGAAAAAATAATTGTAGCAACAGGTTTAACAAAGGAACAAATTCTTTCGATAAAGAATGACTAGATTTTAATAAAAAAATAATGCCATTTGATGAATTAAAGCATAAAATGGTATTATTTTTATTATGAATAAGAGATTTATAGGAAGAAAATACAAAAATTATATTGACATAAGTCTTTGAGATTTATATAATATTTGAAAGTAAAAAAATTGAATTTTTAATAATTATTGGAGGACATAAAATGAGTGAAGATTTAAAATTTTTAATAGATGTGGTAAAAAATGCAAGTTTTTTAATTAATGATGAATTAGAAGTAAAAGCTAAAGATGACAAAGGAGATTTAGTAACTAATTTCGATTATGCAATAGAAAACTATATTATTGAAAGAATACAAGAAGAATATCCAAATTTTTCTATAATTAGTGAAGAATATAATAGTAAAAATGAACTTACAGAAAATTGTTTTACAATAGACCCAATAGATGGAACAATAAATTTTGCAAATGGTATTCCATTGTGGGGAATTCAAGTTGCATGCATAAGAAATTTTAAGACATGTGTAGCTGTAATATATTTGCCTAAACTAAACGAGTTATATTATGCCGATGAAAATGGTGCATTTTTGAATGATAAACCAATATCAGTAAATAAATTAGGAGCTAACAAAGGAATTTATACAATTGAAGGACCTGGTAAATTTTTGATAATTGACAAGATTTTTCCAATAAATAAAAATGTTAGATTTTATTGGTGTTCAGCGGTTAATTTTACTTGGGTTGCTTCAGGAAAAATCAGTGTCGCGTGTTATATAGGAGAAAATTTGTGGGACTATGTTCCAGGTCAGTACTTAGTAGAAAAAACAGGTGGAGTTATTTATAATAGTAAAAAAATACATATTGCAGCCAATAGTGAAGAATTTTTAGATTTATTAAAAGAAAATTCACCATTTATGGAGAAAGGATAGGAGCATAGAATATGGAAGAACTATTTGATGTCTTAAATGACAACGGAGAGTTTACAGGAAAAATAGAAGGTAGAGAAAAATGCCATAAAGAAGGATTATGGCATAAAGGAGTTGTTGTATTTATAATAAATTCAAAGGGACAAGTATTATTGCAAAAAAGAAGCTCAAAAAAGAAATTATGGCCTAATATGTGGGATATAACGGCAGGAGGACATGTGTTAGCAGGTGAATTTGGATTTGAAGCTACAATTAGAGAATGCAAGGAAGAGATAGGAGTTGAATTAACTAAAAATGATTTAACATTTTTAGGCTCAACAAAATCTACAAATATAAAAGGTGAAATAATTAATAACCAATTTAACGAATTTTATATAGCTAATAAAGAAATTGATGAAACTAAATTAAAACTTCAAGAAGAAGAGGTTTCTGAAATTAAATGGGTTGATAAAGAAGATATTATAGCGAGAATTAAAGATAATTATAATGGTATAACAAATAAAGAAGGATGCTGGGAATACTTGATTAAATATTATGAATGGGTAGATAACTCTTGTTAAAAATCATATTGGCAGAATTTTTAGAAATTTATATAATATGCGCAAATAAGTTAGAAAGAGAGATGAATTTTATGAAAAAAATATTTGTAATATGTAGCAAAGCATTTTATAAAGATATTCCACCAATTAAAGAAAAATTAGAAGAAAATGGGTGGGAGGTATATTTACCTCATACATATGATAATCCTAATGCCGAAAATGAATGGTATGCAAAAGGCGTAGAAGAACATGCAAAGATGAAAGGGGAAATGTTTAAGAGAAGTAGAGAACGAATAAAATCTATGGATGCAGTATTAACTTTAAATTTCGATAAAAATGGAAAAAAGAATTATGTTGGTGGGTCAACATTTCTTGAATTATACGAAGCTTTTATGGAAAACAAAAAAATATATTTATGGAACGAAATACCAGAGGGGATTTTGTATGATGAGATAAGTGGATTTGCACCTGAAGTTATAAATGGCAATTTGGATTTAGTAAAATAAACTATAAAAAATAAAAAGCTAAATTTTTTCATGAGAAAAAAATGGAGGTATGAATATTATGTTAGATAAAATACAAGTCTTAACACATAGTAGTATAAAAATAAGCAAAAATAAAATAATTTATGTTGATCCATTCAATATAGCAAATAACTACAATGATGCAGATATAATATTTATAACACATAGCCACTATGATCATTATTCAGAGAAAGATATAGAAAAAGTAAGAAAAGAAAATACATTTTTTGTTGTACCAGAAGATGTAAAAATAGAGCTACTACATAAAGGAATAAGTAATAACAAAATTGAATCAGTAAAACCAAATCAAACAGGTGAAATTTTAGGTATAAAATTCGAAGCAATTCCAGCATATAATGTAAATAAAAAATTTCATCCAAAAGAAAATAATTGGGTAGGCTACATTATAGAAATAGATGGCACAAGATACTATATTGCTGGAGATACAGATATAAATGAAGATAATCTAAAAGTTAAATGTGATGTTTGCTTTGTACCTGTTGGAGGAACATATACTATGGACTATAAAGAAGCAGCACAATTTGTAAATCAAATAAAACCTAAAATTGCAGTACCAATACATTATGGAAGTATCGTTGGAACAATGCAAGACGCAGAACAATTTATAAGTTTATTAGATGAAAATATAAAAGGTGAAATTTTAATGTAGTTATATTTTTAAAAGATATTGTAATTTTTGACAAAATGTAATAAAATAAAAATCACAAATAAACGAGAGAAAAAGAAAATAAAAAAATAAGGTCAGTATATGTAGAAAACTTTTTTTAAGTAGCATACAAAAAAAGACAAACAATTCAAAAGAAAAGTGATAAAATAGCAATACTATAAAACAAAAAGTTAAACAATAAATATGTAAAATAGTGAATTGAAAAAGAACTTAAAAAAAGGACGAGGTGGTTTTAAAGTGTTTCAAAACATTCAAGAGGATAAACAAAGTAGTACAAAAGAAGAAACAAGTAAAAAGAAAAGTATATTAACCAATGCAATATCTAAAAAATACATAGTATTATATATAATTGCTTTAATGGTATCTTGCATAGGACTTGGACAATCTGTATCTCCAGCAAGTTTAGCTATGGTTGTAGCAGTTGGAGCAAACGAAATCCCAATTATTATAGTTCTAGCATTAGGGTTAATAGGAAATATAATAGGTTGTGGATGGGGTTCGATTCTTCCATATATTATTACAACTTTAATATTTTTTGCAAGTTTTTTTGTAAGAGAACCAAAATATAATGAAGAGAGTAGAAATGAGAAAATTAAACTTGGAAAAAGAATATTTATTGCTTCTTTAATTGTAGGACTGTTTAAAGCGATAATTTCAGGATTTTTACTATATGACATATTTGTTGCAATTGCGATGTCAACGCTAACATTTATACTCTACAAAATTTTTGTAAACTCAATAACTGTAATATTAGAATTTAATGAGAAAAAGGCATTTGCACTTGAAGAAATAATGGGAGCAAGTGTTTTAATTACAATAGCTGTATGTTGTTTGGGAAACCTACAAATATTTGGATTTTCTATAAGAAATATAATTGCAATATTTATGGTTTTAGTTTTGGGTTGGAAAAATGGAATGCTTGTTGGAGCAACTTCAGGTGTAACAATAGGAGTAACTCTTGGAATAATCTCAGGAAATGACCCTATAACTATTGCAGCTTATGCAATATCTGGTCTAATTGCAGGTATTTTAAATAGATTTGGAAAAATAGGTGTTATAGTAGGATTTGTATTAGGAGATATTTTGCTTACATATCTTTCAAATGGCGGAATAGAGAATTTAATAGTTTTTAAAGAAATATTGATTGCAGGAATTGGACTTATTGCGGTTCCTAAAAATATTAAATTAGATATTGAAAATATAATTGGAGATAAGCCTTTTTTACCTGTTGCTACAAATAGAGGATTAGACAAGAGCAAAGAAACTATTGAAAAGTTGAAAAATATGTCAGAAGCTGTTGAGCAAATGGCAAATTCTTATGTAGATGATACAGAAAAAAATGAAGAGTTAAAAGAAAATAATAAGCAAATATTTATTACAGAACTTTTAAATGCTACAGAATCATTAGAAGAAAACATTTTGTATGATAATATTTCAAATGTTGATGGAGAAATAGTAAACGAAATATTTGAAAAACTATTAAAAAAGCAATTTATAAAAGAAAAAGATTTAATAGAAATATTTGCAAAAAATAATAATTACATAGTCGGATTTGATGATGATGAAAGACCTGTAAAAGAAGAAGTTCAAAGGATGACAAGAGCTATAAATTCTGCATATAGAGTAAGCAAGATGAATTTTATTTGGACAAAAAAATTAAAAGAAGAAAAGAAAAACGTTGGAAGTCAGTTAAATGGAGTATCTAAAGCGATTTCTGCAATTGCAGAAGATTTGAAAAAAGAAGCGCAAGCAGATGAAGATATGTTTTCAAAAGAAAAAGAAGAAATAGCTATTTTGTTAAAAGAAAAAGAAATTCTTTTGCAAGATATTGCTATAAAAAAGGACGAAGATGAAAGAATAACAGCTGAAGTTTATATAGAAAAAACAGGCAAAAAGAACATATCAGAGCTTATTTTAAAGATTGTAGAAAAAATTCTAAATGACAAATTAGAGTTAGTACAAAAAGAAATAATAGAGACACAAAAAACAGAAAAATTGGTATATAAATCTGCAGATAAATTTGCAATCGAAATAGGACAAGCAATTGCAATAAAAGATGGAAATAAAGTTTCTGGAGATAGT